>Ga0193719_10000050_pt1 | contig 35371 bp, 41 predicted proteins | sample U2a2metaG_FD_160103 | JGI IMG/M metagenome (GOLD analysis project Ga0193719, IMG submission 160103) | Soil microbial communities from a riparian zone of the East river system, Colorado, United States - U2a2 | ecosystem: Environmental > Terrestrial > Soil > Riparian zone | place: USA: East... | reverse complement strand
CACACGCTCAAAAACAAAAAAGGCTGCGCCGCCGCATGAGCGCTTTCTCGAGGCATTTCGTTGGATGCTGCTGACGCGCACGCTTGAAGAAAAGCTCGTCAGTCTCTATCGCGGCGGTCTGATCACGGGTGGAGTTTACATCGGGAAAGGCCAGGAAGCAGTCAGCGTGGCTTGTGGTTTGTTTTTGCAAAAAGGCGACATCTTCGCGCCATTGATTCGCGACCAGGCAGGACGATCCGCATTCGGCGAACCACTGATCGACGTCACGCGCACGTATCTTGGCTCGCGCCTAGGACCGATGCGCGGACGCGACGGTAATATTCATCGGGGCCGCCCACAGGAGAATCAGCTCGCCATGGTCAGTCACCTCGGCGCGATGATTTCGGTCACAGTGGGCGCATTGATGGCCAAACGGTCTAAGGCAGAGAAAAACTTCATCGGCCTGGCCTGCATTGGGGAAGGTGGGATGCAGACCGGTGCGTTCCATGAAGGAATGAACATCGCCGCTGTCGAACAGGTGCCCCTCGTAATCGTCGCGACGAACAATCACTATGCTTACTCAACGCCGAACGACCGCGAGTTCGCGTGCCGTGATCTGGTCGATCGCGCGATCGGTTACGGCTTCGAAGGTTACAGTCTGGACGGAACGGATCTCAGCGCCTGCCTGGATGTGATTGGTGGCGCGGTTAAGCGAGCGCGCGCAGGGCGTCCGCCGCAGTTGGTCGTCGCCTCCGTCCTGCGGCTCTCCGGTCACGGCGAACACGACGATGCGAGCTACGTGACCGAGGACATCAAGCGCGAGCCGTTTGCGCAGGATTGTTTGAAGGTTGCTGAGCAAACGATTGCCGATCTGAATCTATTAGATGCCGAGACGCTGGCCGAGTGGCGCAAAGACGCAGCTGCGCAGGTGGACGAGGCAATCGAGATTGCGCAAAAAGAGGCCCCGCCCGAAAGCGACAAAGAAGACTGGTGCGCAATCTCCACACGCAAACTTGTCGATTCTCTCGAATGAGCATCACTTATCTGGAAGCGATCCGTGAAGCGCAGGCGAAATTGCTTCGTGACGACGAGCGCGTTTTTATCTACGGGCAGGATGTCGGCGGAGCGTTCGGCGGCGCCTTTAAGGCAACCAAAGGTCTCGCCAAAGAATTTCCCGGACGTGTGTTAAACACGCCGATCAGCGAAGACGCGATAGTCGGGACTGCGATCGGCGCCGCCATGCAGGGAATGCGGCCGATTGTGGAAATGCAATTTGCCGATTTTTCCAGCATCGCTCTCAATCAAATCTTAAACAACGCCGGCACGCATTATTGGCGGACGAATGTTTCCGTTCCCATCACGGTGCGTTTGCCTTCTGGCGGAACAAAGGGCAGCGGGCCGTTTCACAGCCAATCAATGGAGTCAATTTACGCACATTACCCGGGACTCATCGTGATGACGCCGGCGACCGTCGAGGACGCCTACACCATGCTCATCGAGGCCGTGGCGATCGACGATCCGGTCATCTACTGCGAACACAAATATCTCTATTATCATCTCAAGGCAGATAAACTGCCGGCCGAAGGCTTGCCCACGGGCAAAGCGCGCATCGCGCGGGAAGGGCGCGACCTCACCATTGTCACTTACAGCGCGATGCTGCACGAAGCACTTGCGGTCGCGGAACAACTGGCCGGTGAAGGTTTCGAAATTGAAGTCGTCGATCTCCGCTCGGTCAAACCACTTGACACGGACAGCGTTCTGGCTTCGGTCGCGCGCACTGGGCGCTTGCTTTGCGTGGGCGAATCATTTCCGTGGGGGGGGGCGACGGCTGAAATCATCGCGCGCGTGACTGCGGAAGGTTTTCATTTACTGGATGCCGCGCCGCAGCGCCTTAACGCGAAAGACACACCCATCCCGTATCATCCCAATCTCTGGTCGGCGCACCGCCCCAACGCAAAAGAGATCGCGCGAAAAGCTCGTGCTCTGCTTCGAGAATAAAATTTATGCCGCAAGTTCCAATCATAATGCCACAGCTGGGCGAATCGATCGCCGAAGCCACTGTTGTCGATATCAAAGTGAAGCCCGGCGACGAAGTCGTGACTGATCAGGAAATTATCGACGTCGAGACGAACAAAGCCGTCATGGGCGTTACTACGCCATGCAAAGGCAAGATCGACAAGATCAGTGTGCAGTTAAAGGAGACCTATCCAGTCGGCGCGGTGCTTGGCTACGTGGAGGCAAGTGAAGCAGACGCAGCGAGATTTGCGAAACAAGCGCCGCCTCCACCTCAGCGGGAAGTGGCAGAGGAAATTCCAGCGCGCGCCGATCAAGAAGTCATGCCGGCGCGCGAAAAAAAAATCGCAGCGCGCGACGGAGACGGCGAGCGTGCTGGTGGTTTGCCTGTTCCCGTCGCGCCGAAGGGCGCAACTTTCATGTCTCCGCGCGTCCGCGCGCGGATGGCGGAATTGCAATTAACAATTGCTGATCTCGCGGGGATCATGGGGACCGGAGCCGGCAATCGCGTCACGATCAAAGATCTGGAAAATTTTCTGCACAAGATCGAAAACCAAACCGCGCATGAAGCGTCCGCCATTCGCGCAGGGGTAGCCGACGCGATGCGCCGAAGTTGGACGCGGCCGCTTTCCACGATTGGTTCCTCAGTGAATCTGGATCCAGTGCTACAAGATCGACAATCGCGCGATCCAAAGCCGGGCCCTGGGCTTTACGCGCTCCGCGCGCTGGCTGTCGCTCTTGCAGAAAGTCCCGGGGCAGCCGCGAAATTAGTCGGTAACCGCGTTGTGCAATCGAGCTCGATCGACGTCGGCATCGCCGTGGAAGCGCAGGATGGAATCATGGTGCCGGTGATTCGCGCGGCCGACAAAACGTCACTTGTCGATCTCGCGACGAAATACAAGGAGCTTGTCGATCTTGCGCGAAAGCGGCGGATTTCGCCCGACATGCAAGCCGGCGGCATCGCGACTGTTTCGAATTTCGGAACCTTCGGAATGGAGTGGGGCACACCGATTCCATTGCCGGATCAGACATTGCTGCTCGGACTCGGCGCATGGAAGAAAGTTCCCTCGTGGGATGAAGCAAAGAAGGAATTTGTTCCCAAAACCGAGGCACAGCTCACCCTTAGTTTCGATCACCGCAGCATCGATGGCGGCGGCGCGGGCCGTTTGCTCAAGCGCGTCATCGAGTTGCTTGAAGATCCGAAAAAACTGTAGAGGGGCTTGTGCCAAGCGCCTGGTGCAGTGCGCGGCGCCATGACACCGTGGCAAGCTCACGTGCTATCCCTATGATTCGTGGTTAAATATTCAACGTGACGGGCGGATCATAATCCATGCGGGATTCGCAAAGTGCGGAAGCACAGCATTCAGGCGGTGCTTTTCCACAACTTTGCCAGGTTGCAGGAGGATGGTTTTTCGCTCTTCGGAAAAGAACTGAGGATTGCCCACACTTCCGCATGACCAACCTTGATCCACCGTTGTCTCGGGACCATCCTAGAATCGATGGTGCCAGTAGCGATTAGGTCGCGCAGCGGACGATAAAATCTCAGGAACTCCGAAGCAGGAGAGGTGACCTCTTCTGCTCGTTGTACGGCAATCTAAACGAGATTCGACAAATCGCGCTGTCCCCTACTACAACCTGAATTTGACGGGGATCCTAACTAAGCACTCTTCCTTAGCGGATGGATCTGTTTCAAAGTGGGGCAAGGCGCCAGGCTTAAACCGCCACTGCTTAAAGGCCCGTAGTACCTCAACTTCTAAAACTGGCTCGCCGGTCGAACGCTCAATCACAACTTCTTTGACGCGCCCGGTTTTGATGTGCACGCGCAATACAAATATCCCACGCGGATCGAGAGGGAAGAGCGTCGTAGTATAATAGCCGCGCGTCGCCCCGATAAGGTGACGTTGAGCGAAGGACGGGTATTTAGGCAAAGGCGAATATATAACTAACTTCGCCACCTGGTCGTCTGTAAGCGTAAGCGGGGAAGCAGCGACCAAGGAAAAACTTGTCGCGACGGCGATCAGAATGGCCAAGAGCCCTACCGCAGCTGGTACCTGCGTGCGATGACGAGTCATGCTGTCCGAAAAATAGGGGGTTTGAAGCGATTCACGAGCAAGAGCGAAAAATAATGCGCTGGCCACTGAGGTTAACTAGCGAAATCCCTCCGAGTCAATCTTCTAGCTTGTGCTGAGAAAATCGCCGCAATGAAGCCAAGCAGAAGAACCAGACCAGAAGCGGCGGCTGCGCTGCTTCCCAAAAACAACCAAACCGGCCGATAAGTGAGGGTAAGCTGTCCGAGCGCGTCGGCTGGGACTTCGACGAGCGGAAACAATCCGCGATAAGAACTGACTGGGAGTTTATGGTTTCCCAGTCGCGCTTGATATCCGCGGAAATAGGGCCGCGAAAAACTCAGGAGGGCGGGCTGATCGCCGGCTGGCACATCGATATCGGCTTCCACTCGGTTTCGCGAATCATTAACCCGTGAAATCGTCGCGGAGACAAATTGCTCGTCAGGTCGCGAATCGATTGAAGTGACCGAGCGCACGCGTGCAAATGGCGCACCGTGCCGGTGAAAGACGCGTCCTTCATCTGTCGAGACAACCTGCTCCCATTCAGAGGCCGGCTGAGGAGCGAAATCCATTTCTCGCGCCACAACGATTCCGTCCACGCCAAGCTGCGCCAATTCACCGTCGGGACCGGCCTGGTCATTGAGGAGGTATTCTCCAACAGCGGGGTCGATCTCGCCGTGAACGGTGGTCTGAAATTCGCGTGCCGCGCCAGCGGGACGAATCGGGCTGTAGCCGTTTATGAATCGCAATCCAGCCCACATCGACGTGCTTCCGAGTCGCACAATTTGGCCGAGCGGTTCTGGCTTATTTTCCCCGCGATACGTCAGCTCTGCCCATGGATAAATGCTAAGATAAAGGCGAGACGGATCGAGCGGCGAAGGTTTAAGCAACTCTTGCGACAAATTATATTTCGGAACGCCGCAGTTTGTCGGAATGCAGAGGTATGTAGCAAGCAGCGCCAAAAATGTGATCACCGCCGGCGTCCATTCGCGAAATGCGGAATCGCGCAAAATAAATTCCAAAAGACACCAAAGCGTGGCGAGTCCGAGAAAAATCCAGGTCAACGGAAAAGCGTACGCTCCACCGGTGTGCAAGACCGACATCGCAATCGTTGTCAAGACCACGAGAGCAATTGCAGTTGTAGCCGACCCCGGCCATCGAAGAGACCATTCGGCTCGCCACGTCTCGCGCCACATTTGCAGCGCTTCGGTGGCGCAAATTGCGAGAACGAGATGGACAAACGGCAGCCACCGAAAGCTCCACCGAAACAGGCCCGCGGTTGGCAGCATAGCGAGCACCAGCACGAGCGCGAGCAAGAGCAGCTCCCATTTGAGTCGCGGAACGAGCATGCGTCCGCGCCAGATGAACCCAGCGATGAGCGTCGCCGGAGCGACCAGCCCGCAGGCCAATTCGGTTCCTGTATGTGGCAGATAATGGCTTGAGAAATTGGACCAGTTAACCGTCCAGTTCGGAAGAATAAATGCAGGTAGCGCAGCAAGCGGCACGATCCATTGCCAATGTGTGGCCGCCGGCTGCAGTTCCCGCGCGGAACCTTGGACCAGATCGAGAATCGCGAGCCATGCCGGGGCGGAAAGGCCGAAGCCGAGCCCGACGCCAAGGAGCATCGGCAAGATCGACGCGACCCTTCGTGTTTGGACTAAGGATTTGATCGACAGCCACGTGATCAAGAGCAGCAACATCAAGACCGTGTAGGGAAAACCGCCTGTGACGAGTAGGTACACGAACGGCGCCGGCCAGAGAAATCGCCATTTTGTCCTTTGTCGATCCAACGCGCGTTCCGCTGCCCACCATGCCCACGGCAGCCAGGTGAAAGCGCCAAGCGCACCGAACCAATCGGTAGCGCCCCAGCAGATAATCCAGCCGTTCAACGAAGCAACGAGCGCAACAAAGATCGACAGCGGCACTGAAAGGCGGCGGTCACGCGCGAGTAAAAATGCGCCGATTGCCAGAACAAAGAGGTGCGTGATGGAAAGAGCGGCTGCCTGTTGCGGAAATGTGAGAGGAAATTTCCAGATGAGAATCACGGCAGCATTCACAAAAACCGAGAACGTGCCGTACTGAAATTCCCCGGCGAGATTGCCACAGACCCAGGAATAAGGACTTAAGAGGGGCCAGTAGCCTTCGGACCAACTGCGCGCCATATCGGCGAACACCGGCAGGACCGATATTTCATAATCGTCGTTCCAAAAAACGAGCGGATCGTGCCAAAGAAGGATCAGGCAGAAGAAAACGACAATCAGGCCCGCACCGATTGCGCCCAGGAAATTTCGCCACTTATCAACAGGGATTTTCACAGATGCAGAAAAAGAAATCTGCTTGTCTGTGTTTCATCTGTGTTCATCCGTGGCTAGAAAATCTTCTTACAGTACCACCGGCTTTCCCTCGATCATCACGAGGACCTTTCCTTCGATGCCATGAGCGCGGGCGGATGCGAGCAATCGTTGCGGGGGCTCGTGAAGCGGTTCAAAACCGAGGCGAAATGTTCCGTAATGCATCGGGATCAATGTTTGCGCGCGAAGTTCCAGGAAGGCCTTCACCGCCTCTTCCGGATTCATATGGACTGCACGGCCAGTTGGCGCCTCATAAGCGCCAATTGGAAGCAGCGCCACCTCAATGTTATAACGATCGCCGATTTCCTTGAACCCCGGAAAGTAGGCGCTATCGCCGCAATGAAAAACGGTGCGTCCGTTCGCCGCGATGACAAATCCGCCAAAATCGCGATGCGAATCCGCAAGGAAGCGGGCACCCCAGTGATGGCATGGCGTAAGTGAAATTTTCAGTGGGCCCAATTCCACCGTCTGCCAGTAATCGAGCTCGTGCACGATGTGGAAACCGAGCTTGTGCACCAAATTCCCCACGCCCATGGGCACGACGATGGGTTGATCTGCAGCGACGCGCCGCAAAGTGCGCCGATCGAGATGATCGAAGTGAGCGTGAGTGACGAGGACCAAGTCAATGGACGGCAAATGATGAATTTCGAAGCCTGGTCGCTTCAGTCTTTTGATCACCTTGAGCCACTTCGACCAGATCGGATCGATCAATACATTAACGTCATGGGTCTGGACGAGAAACGAGGCATGTCCGATCCATGTGATGCAAATTTCGCCTTCGCGGATTTTCGGAAATTGCGGCGGCGCGTAACGACCGGAGCGTTTGATGAAAAGCGAAGGAATAAGAACGCTGGTGAGAAAATTGCGTTTGTGCCAGTCGGCCCGGGGACGCAACCGGACACGCGTGGAGCGTTTCGCAGTGGCACCATCGCCGGATAGCTGACGAATGACATTGCGTCGGCTTCTTTTTGGGAAACGAATCGGCACTTTCGCGAAAGCATATAGGGTGGTCCCAGCGAAGCAAAACCTTTTGACACTCCGGCTTCTCGGTAATGTTCGGTGAAGGCAAAAGCCCGAGGTAATGCGATGTTGACCTGTGTTCGCCCGAGACTACGGCGCGCCAGATCCCTCTTCGCAAAGCTACGACGCGGCAGGCAGGGCGCGGTTACAGGTTAATATTTCAGAAATGATATCACCGGTGTCGGATCGAGCTGTTTGCGGCCATTAAGAAATTCCAACTCAATTAAGAACTGTGCCTCGAGAAGGTGTCCACCGACTTTGCGGATGAGCGTGGCTGCCGCAGCGGAAGTTCCACCGGTGGCGAGCAAATCGTCCACCAATATTACTCGTTCACCAGCAATCACGGCGTCGATATGCATCTCCATCTCGGCTTGCCCGTACTCGAGTGAGTACTTCGCGATCTCGGTCTTGTAAGGCAATTTTCCGCGCTTGCGGATCGGAACAAAACCGACACGAAGTTCATAGGCGACCGCTGATCCGAAAAGAAATCCGCGTGCGTCGATCCCGACGATTTTGTCGATCTCTTTCCCGCGGCAGCGCTCCAGAAACAAATCGATCGACGCGCGAAAGAGTGCGTGATCGCTCAAGAGCGGCGTGATGTCTTTGAAAACGATCCCCTTTTTCGGAAAATCAGGAACATCGCGGACGCCTGCGCGCAATCTATCGATTATTGCTGAATTCATCCGTGGGACGCTAGCGGCACGACTTGGTTAAGAATTTCGCAGATTAACCCGCGCGAATTATGTCGCGGTCGCGTGTACCGACGGCTTGTAAATCCAGAATGTGACGAGCGCGAGCAGAATTGTTTGCACGATACCGGCGAAGAACCATTTCGTGGCGATTGAACAGGGCATCGGTACGACAACGTACATTATGATGGCCCAGACTCCGGAGAACAGTCCCATCAACACGCCGTAGCCGATGGCGCAACCGATTCTGGTTGCGGAGCTGGCGAAACCTTTTGCCCAAACGAGGACGAAGGTGATCACAAATAAGAGTTGAGCGCAGAGCATCCAAGCCATGTACGATCCCATTTCGGCTTCTGGTCGCCAGAGGGATTGGGTGGCGCGATAATCGGGCATCATCCAGATGCCGTGGATGAGAAAGTCAGTCACCCAAAGAACGACAAAGGCGGCGACGATTGCGAGGATAAGACGTTTGATGTTCATCTTGCTGGACAGTTCTAGGGATTTACTTACGGCGTAGCAAGTAAACACCTGATTGCCAAGCGGAGGCCGCGATTTTAGAGTTAGCGCTTCCGGTGGATCGATATCTGCTCATCGTCTCGACACTTTGTTTTCTCGCTGCAATCGTGCGGACGATCCTTTCCTTGCGCGCGGGGACTTTTCAGCGGAGCCAGTTTAGTTTTCTTGCGATCGGACTTGGGTTCATTTTTCAAACGGCATTCTTGTCGATTCGCGGCCAGGCGCTGGGACGCTGCCCGCTGACAAACTTGTTTGAGGTATTTATCTTCCTCGCCTGGTCGATTGCGCTCATCTACATGGTGGTCGGACCGGCTTATCGGCTCTCGCTCATGGGTGCGTTTACGGCGCCGCTTGTTTTCCTACTGCAAGCGTTTGCCTTGATCGCGCCGATTGATCTGCGGCACGCCGCGAAGGCGCCAGCGAATTCGTGGCTGGAATTTCACGCGTCGATTTCGATCGTCGCCTATGGCGCATTCGGCCTCGCTTGCATTGCGGGCGTGATGTACCTCGTGCAGGAGCGCCAGCTCAAGACGCACCAATTGCATTCCATTTTTTATCATTTGCCGCCGCTGAGTGATCTTTTCGCGGCAATCACACGACTCCTCTGGTGGGGTTTTGTGCTTTATTCTCTTGGGCTCGTGAGCGGGTTTTTTACTGGAGGACCATTGCCGCGGGTGCAACTAGTGGCCGCTATCGGGGTCTGGCTGCTCTATGCCGCCATCTTGCAAGGCCGCCATCTTCGGCGCCTGGCGCCCAAACGCGTGGCCACGCTTTGCATTCTCGGATTTACCGCGGCTCTGACGCTTCTCTGGGGAATCAGTTTTTCGGCCCAAACTCACTCGTTGCCATGACTCTTTTCTGCGTCGGTTTGAGCCATCACACCGCAAACGTGGAAACGCGTGAGCGCTTCGCCGGTCACGCCGAGAGCGAATGCATTTTGCGCAGTGCCGGGTGCGCGGAAGCTTTGTTGCTTACGACCTGCAACCGAGTGGAAGTTTATGGGGCTTCGGAAAAGCGGGTCTCGACCAATGAAATCGCGCGCTGCCTCGTGCGGGGGATCGAGAAGGACGTCCACGAGTATGCACCTGCATTCTACCGTTACGAAGGCGAAAAGTGTGTGCAGCATCTTTTTCGCGTCGCCTCGGGTCTTGATTCGATGGTGGTGGGCGAGAGTGAGATTCTTGGCCAGGCGAAAAAGGCCTACGAAGCAGCGCGCTCATCGTGCACCGCTGGCCCATATTTACATCGTCTGTTTCAACGCGCCTTTCGAGTGGCCAAACACGTGCGCACCCACACCGACATCACGCGCGGTTTGGTCTCAGTTGGATCGGTCGCCGTCGATCTTGCGCAAAGGATTTTCGGGCAACTCAGCAATTGCAAAGTCCTTGTCCTTGGAGCGGGCGAGACAAGTGAGCGCACAGCGCGGGCGCTCGCCTCACGTGGTGTCAAAGATCTTCGCGTGAGTAATCGTTCGAGCGATCACGCTCGGGAATTGGCACGACTTGTCGGCGCTCAGACCGTTCCATTTGAGCAATGGCCGGAACAATCTCGCGAGATCGACATCTTAATCACGTCCACATCTTCCGAAACGCCGTTGCTGACATCCGAAAATCTGGCGCCGATGTTACGCGATCGTATCGATCGTCCGCTTTTCATCATCGACATTGCTGTCCCCCGTGATGTCGATCCCGACGTAAATGAAATGGAAGGCGTTTATCTTTACGACATCGATTCTTTGCAATCAGTGGCAGACCAATCGCTTAGGCTCCGACGCCAGCAAATCGCCGCAGCGGAAGAAATCATCGCCGAACATGTTGCGGACTTTGTTGCTTCGATTGCGCGTGGATTGAATAGCGTAGCGCGAGCTGCCGAACATCCTTCGGTCGCGGATCGTTCGCTGCGCGCCTCGGAGTTGTAGGGGAAGCTGCCAGCTTCCCCTACAGGAGCTACATTTTGCGCGATGGCTGAGAAAATCGTCCTTGGCACGCGCGGCAGCGAGCTGGCGCGCGCGCAAGCCCATTTGGTTGAAAAAGCTATTCAAACGGCGCGGCCTGACTTGAAGATCGAGACCAAAATCATAGTGACGAAAGGGGACAAAGGTGGCGCAACTTTTCAAGCTGCGGATAATGAAGGCCAGCAAGGTGCAAATTCGCCGCAGGACGAATCCGCTGTGGCGGACTTGCGCCACGGGAGAAAAGGATTGTTCACGGCAGAAATTGAGCGAGCGCTCGTTGCCGAAGATGTCGATGTTGCAGTGCATAGTGCGAAAGATCTACCGAGTGAAATGAGCCCGGGCGCGGAGATCGCAGCGGTCCTTCCACGCGCACCGACGGATGACGTGCTGGTTTCCAGACATCGGGGCGGTTTGGCTGCGCTTCAGGAACGCGCGACGATCGCCACCGGCAGTGTGCGAAGGAGACACCAGCTGTTATGGAAATGGCCAAATCTAGAGATTGTCGATCTTCGCGGCAACGTGCCGACGCGGTTGCGCAGACTCGCGGAGTACGATTGGGATGCAATCGTCCTGGCCCGCGCCGGGCTCGAGCGCCTTGGGCTATCGCCAACGCAAGGCGAAATCAACTTTGAAGACCGGAAATTCTTTCTCGAGGTGCTTCCGCGGGAAATTTATTTGTCCGCGGGCGGGCAGGGGATCATCGCGATGCAAATTCGGGCAGGCGACGAAAGAGTACGAGCAATTGTCGATCTTGTGAACGATCGCGAGACGTTGCTTTGCTTGCGCGCGGAGAGAGAATTTCTTCGTTTGTTGCATGGTGACTGCAATTCGCCGGTGGGAGTGCTGGCGACCGTGAAAGACGGAGTGATGAAATTGCGCGGGCAACTATTTGATCAGGGTTTGGGCGCACCGCGTGAAGGCGAGGTTGAAGGCGAGTGCGAAGATGGCGAGGGTCTCGCTGCGCAATTACTGAGGCGGATCAATGCAGAGTAAAAGCAAGAGCAAGAGTGGGAAGGTTTATCTTGTTGGTGCGGGGCCGGGCGACCTTGGCTTGGTTACGTTGCGAGCAAAGGAGTGCATCGAGAGCGCAGATGTGATCGTTTACGATCACCTGGCGAATCCGGAGATGCTCAGTTGGGCGCGCGATGATGCGGAGATTATTTATGCCGGCAAAGAGGCGGGCGAACCGTCGCCAAGCCAGCAGGAAATTAACACGTTACTGAGTGAGAAAGCGCGCGAAGGAAAAGAGGTTGTCCGCCTCAAGGGTGGTGACCCCTTTGTGTTTGGTCGAGGCGCAGAGGAAGCAAAAGTAATCGCTGACGCGGGAATCGAATTTGAAGTTGTGCCGGGAATCACCTCGGCTATCGCCGGGCCAGCCTACGCGGGAATTCCCGTGACGCATCGCGCGGAAAATTCGCACGTCACGTTTTTTGCAGGGCACGAAGACCCGGCAAAGACCGAAAGCGCGATCGACTACGCGGCGCTGGCAAAACTTGGTGGCACACAAGTGATGTTGATGGGCGTAGAACGTCTCGGAGCGATTACGCGCGAAATGCTTAAGCAAGGTGTGCGCCAGGATTTACCAGTGGCGCTTGTGCGCTGGGCGACAACCGGGCGTCAGGAAACGCTCACCGGGACCCTCGGGGATATTGCCCAACGAGCTATTACCAGTGGCTTTGCAGCGCCCGCGGTCGCGGTATTCGGGGAAGTTGTCGCCCTCCGTGAGAGCCTCAATTGGTACGAAAACCGGCCGCTCTCGGGGAAACGGATCGTGGTTACCCGAACACGAAAACAGGCCAGCGCGTTAAGTAACAAACTGCGCGCACTCGGCGCTCAGGTTATCGAATTCCCGACGATTCGGATCGAACCACCCGGCGATTTACGCGCGTTCGCCGAACTTGTGCAAGACGCGCATGTTTACGACTGGATCGTCTTCACCAGCGCTAATGGCGTGGACGCGTTTTTCGAGATCTTTTTCAAACTCTACGACGACGCTCGTGAGATCGGCGGCGCGCGGATCGCAGCCATCGGCCCGGCGACAGCGCAGCGGGTGAAAGACTTTCATCTTCATGTCGATCTTCAGCCGGAAGAGTTCGTGGCGGAAGCGGTAGTAAAGGAGTTTCAAAAAGGAGGTAGCGTCGAAAATTTGCGGATCCTTCTGGTGCGTGCAGAAAAGACGCGGGATGTGCTTCCCAGGGAACTCTCGGGCTTGGGAGCGATTGTGGACGAAGCGTTCGCTTATCGGACGGTGCCGGAAACGCGCGACGTTACCGGCGTGCGCCGGCGACTGGCGAAGGAAGCAGCCGATCTGATCACGTTTACCAGTTCCTCAACCGTGGAAAATTTTCTCGCGCTTGGGCTGCCATGGCCGAAAGGAATGCGAGTCGCCAGCATAGGCCCCATCACATCAAAGACTGCGCGCGATCACGGTTTGACAATCGATATCGAAGCGCGGCGACACGACATCGAGGGATTAGTTCAAGCAATTTGCGACTTTTTTGCTCCCAGAAGTGCGAGCAAACAGAGTTAGAACGTGGACAATTCGCAATCCGCAACTCCGACATCAGGTCGCGAGCACGCGAAGAATTTCGGTGTCGGCAATCTGAAATTATCAGGACGGGTTGAACCGGAACTTGGTTCGACCGCGCTTCGCGTTGGCCTTTGCTTTACGGCGATGCTTTTGTGAAGGTGTCTCGAAGGCGCGCAAACGGCGGACCTCCTCGAGAATACCCTCGGCATCCAGCTTGTTCTTCAGCCGCTTTAACGCGCGATCGACGGGTTCACCTTTGCGAACGATCACTTCTGGCATCGATAATCACTCCTGGGTTTAAAAGATAGGTTGCTTGACCAGCGAGGCGGAGCCTACTCGGGCCCGGCGGCCGCGTCAAATCTCCCGAAAACAGCCCTCTGCCGGCGGTCCTAATTTGAAGCCAGGGCTGTGTGAACCGTCATTCGGTGAACTATTCAACCTTCTCAATCGAAGAAATGGCGGATACCCAGCGGTTCGTTCCTACCGTTGGGCAAGAGGATTTGCCGTGCTCGCTTGTTGCGTGATTTCGCGCCGCAGAACGCTCGCGCCACCGCGGGCGCGCGTCCACCAGAGAACGATGGGCGAAGCGATAAAGATCGAGGAATAAGTTCCGACTACCACGCCGATGACAATGGCAAGGGAAAAGTCGCGCAGCACCGGGCCGCCGAAGAGAAACAGACACAGAATCGGGATGAGGGTCACCGTGCTGGTAAGAAGTGTGCGGCTCAATGTCTGATTGATGCTTTCGTTCATGATTTCTTCGATCGTACCGCGACGTCCGCTGGCCAGACCTTCCCGAATTCGGTCGTAAACGACAATCGTGTCGTTAATCGAGTAACCGGCAATCGTTAGAACGGCGCCGACCATCGTGAGGGTCAATTCTCGGCCTAGCAGCGCGAACACGCCGACCGTGAGAAGGACGTCGTGCAAGAGCGCGACGATCGCCCCGACTGCAAAGGAAAGCTGAAAGCGAAAGGTTACGAAGATTAAAATGCCCAGAATGCCGAGGCCGAGCGCTATCAGTGAGTTTTTCGCCAGTTCACCACCCACGAGTGCACCCACTCGCTCCGAGCCTTCCACTTTAAAGCCAGCGTTCGGCATCGACTGCATGATCTGTTTTTCTACCTTGTCACTCGTGTTCAGCGGTGTCCGCACGGTGATGTAGCTTTTGCCGATTTGCGACGACTCCTGAATTGATGCGTCACCAAAGCCAATCGTCTCCAGCGCCTCACGAACTTTTCCGATATCAATCTTGTTCGGCGCGCTCATCGTCACCAAGTCACCGCCGCGGAAATCGACGCCGAAATTTTTCTCACCCCGAATGTAAAAGGCGGTCGCGCCGGCCAGGAGGAGCGCGAGCGAGCACATGCAGGCAAGAAAACCTTTGCCAAGGAAATTAATGTGCTGCGCCGGAATCAAATGCAGCATCGAGATGCGCTTCAGACGTCCCGTGTCGACAAACCAACCGAGAAAATTCCGGCCGACGATCAGCGCCGTGAATAATGAGGCCAAAATGCCGAGGGTAAGCGCGATGGCGAATCCTTTGACTGGGCCGCTTGCCTTCCAAAACAGAATCGCGGCGGTGATGAGCGTCGTCACGTTGGCGTCGAAGATGGAGCTAAAAGCTTTCTCATAGGCTGCTTTCATAGCGACCTTGAGCGACTTTCCGAGAGCCATTTCTTCACGCAATCGTTCGTAGATAAGGACGCTCGCGTCCACTGAGAGGCCGATCGTTAAGATTATGCCCGCGATCCCAGGTAACGTGAGGACGAATCGGAACATGGTGAGTGCTCCGATGAGCAGGATAAGATTAATGATCAGTGTGAGATTGGCTACGAGTCCGGGAATTTTGTAGTAAATTGCCACGCAGATCAGCGTGATGACGAGGCCAAGCAAGCCGGCGAGAATGCTCGCCCGAATCGAATCCAGTCCGAGAGTGGGCGAAACACTGCGTTCTTCCTCGATACTAACCGGCGTTTGCAAAGGGTTCTCCAGGACGCTGGCAAGCCCACGCGCTTCTTCCTCAGTAAAACTTCCGGTGATGACGGCGTCGCCCCCATAGATAGCATCGCGAATCACCGGGGCGGATTGAATCGCGCCATCGAGGACAATCGCGAATCGATAGCCTTTGTATTGCTCGGTGATCTGGCCGAATTTCTTTGCGCCTTCGCTGTCGAACTTCAACTGCACCGTCCAACCCTCGTTGCCGTAGTAAGCGTTCGATGCTGTAACTCGGTCGCCGCCCAGGTCGGCTTTCTTCTTGACGAGGAGCCGTTCTTCCCTGGGCTTTCCCTTGGTGCCCGCGACCGTCTCACCGAACTCATTAGTCATCGGCGCGCCTTCCGCACCGAGTTTGTAAACTTCAATGCGGTAATCTGGCGGAATCACTTCCTTCCCTTCGTCGATCGCTTTCAACCGTTCGCCGTTGTCACGATAAACCAGGCGAAATTCGAGCTTGGCCACGCGTGAAAGCTGATCGCGCGCCTCTTGAATTTTCGCGGTGTCGAGGCCGGGAATTTGGACAAGAATGCGATCGTTCCCAACCGGACTGATAATCGGTTCGCTTGCGCCAAAGTAGTCGACCCGTTTGCGAATAACTTCGACTGCCTGTTCGAGCATCGCCTTATCGATCTGTTTTTCGCCGGGCTTGAGTCGAATGAGAAAGGACGTGCCGCCTTGAATATCGAGACCGAGCGCAATCTTTTTCTCGGGCGGCCAGATCGTGACGATGCTGAACGTGACCAGCAGGAGCGTCAACGCGGCTGCAAGCAGGCGCTTTCGCGGACCTTGATCGGTGGCGAAGTACCATCCGAAAAGAACGAGCCCGGCGAGCCCGATAAAAAATGTGAGCGCCGGAGTCATAACTTTGTGATTCCGAGCAGGGGCTTGTCCTTAGCGTTAATGGAATCTTTCACTGGATCACGGTTGCAATCGCCGATTTCTCCATCTCGATCTTTACGTTATCGGCTACTTTTACGATCACCGTCGTATCCTTCACGTTGGAGATAAGACCGTGAATGCCGGCATTGGTCACTACACGGTCGCCGGTTTTTAAACTCGCGATCAACTTCTTTTGCTGCTCCTGCCGCTTTTTCTGCGGCCGGATCATCACGAAATACATGATGATGAAAAGGAAAATGAACGGCACAAAAAAGCCGATGCCGCCGCCGGGACCGGGCGAAGCCGGACTTTGTGCCTGAGCCAGAAACGCGTGAAGCATACTAAGAATTGAAGAGCGCACCTTAAGCGCGAAACCGCCGCCTGCAATCGCTCTTTGTCATGTCGAGCGAATATGCCAGTCGGACTTGGATCGAGATATCGGTAACTGTGTTTTAAACGGAGAAAATCGCCACAGATTTACACGGATGAAAGACAGATTGTCCTTTTCGTGGCTAAATTCTTTCCGCAAGATCGGCATCGCGCGTTTTGTAATTTGAGACAAAGCGCTTGCGAAATTTCTCGAAGCTCCCGTTCTCGATGTGCTCCCCCGCTTGCCGCATCAAATCAAGATAGAAATGCAAATTATGTAGCGTGATCAGACGCAGACCGAGAATCTCTTCCGCCTTGATCAAATGACGGATGTAACCCCGGGTGAATTCCAGGCACGCGGGACAGGTGCAACTTTCCCCAATGGGTCTCTTGTCCAGCGCGAACTCGGCGTTCTTTAGATTCAGTGTACCCGTCGCAGTGAATGCTGTTCCGTTGCGTGCCAGCCGGGTCGGCAAGACGCAATCGAACATATCCATCCCCCGCGCGATCATTTCCAGCATCTGCGGCGGAGTACCGAGTCCCATCGCATAACGCGGTTTGCCCGCAGGCAAAAACGGTTCGCTCGCTTCCACGGCGCGCATCATTTCCTCTTCCGGCTCGCCCACACTCACGCCGCCAATGGCGTAGCCGTCGAAATCAAGATCGACCATCGCCCGCGCGCTCGACTTACGCAGATCATCAAACGTTGCGCCTTGGACGATGCCGAAGACTAACTGTCTTTCCCGTTTCGAGTTTCCGCTTTCCGCTTTGCTCTTGCACCGCTTCGCCCAACGGGTCGTCATTTCCGTGCTTCGTGCGGCGTATTCGTAATCGCAAGGATACGGTGCGCATTCATCGAGGACCATGGCGATATCGCTGCCAAGCGTCGCCTGAATTTCCATCGCGATCTCCGGAGTGATAAATGCCGGCGTCCCATCCACGTGATTTTGAAAATGCACGCCTTCCTCCGTGATCTTCCGCAGCTTGGCGAGCGAAAAAATCTGGTACCCCCCGCTATCGGTCAGAATCGGTCCGTCCCAGTTCATGAATCTGTCAAGTCCGCCAAAATGTTTGATCACATCGAGTCCGGGTCTGACGAACAGATGATAAGTATTTCCGAGAATGACCTGTGCATTCAATTCGCGCAGCTCGCGTGGACTGACCGCTTTCACGCTGCCTTGTGTCCCTACCGGTATAAACGCTGGCGTCTCGATCACGCCGTGCCGGGTCGTCAGCCGTCCATGCCGCGCTTTCGATGGTCGATCTTGTGCGAGAAGCTCAAACATTCTCTTGAAGTTTCGAAATGTGTGGCGCAGGAGCAAGTCACTTTACATAGATCAAAGACTCGTCAACGTGAGCGCATGGGCAGCGATTTTGCTGGCTTGACACGATACGGCAAGTCTTCGGGGCAACCACTGGTTACAAAAGTCGGACACTTCGCGTATTGGAGCGCGCTCGTATTTATTTTCGCTTGGGCAGCTTGGTTGCGATTCCGGCTACCTCTCGACCCAATCGCTGTTCCTGACTATGTAATGCCGGCGCTGAGAAAACTGACCGGCGCCGAGTTTGGCGGTATACACCTCGGACGCACCATTATTTATCCGGGATTCGTTTACCTTCTCGTGCGCGCGTTTGGAGATTTTCGCGCGATCACGGTCACTCAACATCTTCTTGGGATGTTGGCTGGAAGTGTGTTCTTGCTCACCTGGCGGCGCATTCGCGATTTCATTCCGAGCGCGCGTTTGCCATATCCGATTTACCGCTGCTTGGGATTATTCGCTGTAGCAATTTATATGTTTTCCGGAGAACCGCTTTACTTTGAAATGAGCATCCGGCCGGAGGGCATTTGCGGATTTCTGATCAGCATCAATCTCTACTTTGTCATCCAATTTGCTGCCCGCTGTTTTCTGGAAGCTCGGCGAACGGCCGCGGTGGTCTACGGCATCGGGGTCGTGTTCAGTTCAATCCTCCTTGCTTCTGTAAAACCAAGCTTTTGGCTAACCGCGATCGTCGCAGTTCTGCCTATCGGGATCTTTTTTTTCCGACGAGGCTGGTTCTCGCAAAAAATAGTGTTGGCTGGCGGGGCTGCAGTGAGTGCGGCGTTATTAGTAATACCGGAGCACGTCCTCATCCATAACAACAAGGTGCGCGAGTGCTTCTTGCCGGCACAGCTCTTTGTGATTCACGCCAATCTAATCCGCGATCAAATGGCTGCCGATCTCGAACGCGGTGCGAAAAGTCCGTATCCTCGGGAGTGGCTTGGGCGCGTTCAGGCCGCGCTTAAAGCCGAAGTTGTCAAATCTATTACCAAAGGACCCGTGAATTTCCCCACGCTTGGCTTCGATCCGGATTATCTCATGTTCAACCAGACCTCGATCAGGTCGCAATTGCGCAAGGAATTCGGTAACAATTCCTCTGCTCTTTGTGCTTTTTATTGGTTCTATTACTGGCGAATATGGCGGCAGCGCCCGCTTCTCGTCGTCAAAAAGATCGCGCGGGAGCTAGCGATCTTTTATGCGCCGAAATGCCCAGCCTACCGGCTGGGTAAGTCTCGTTCCCTCAGCAAGGAATATAACGTGAGCGTAACTTCCTTGGACAGCAAGTTCTATAGCAAAAGTTGGACGGCTTATCCCCCGGCGATGGATTTTATCAGACGAACGGAGTTGCTCGCGCGGAGCGCGCCGGTCGTTGAACAGTCGGCCTATATCCGTAGGCCACTTGGCATTCTGGCAGCCACGTATCTGCCATTACTTTTGATCGCGGTTGCGTTAAGCGCGCTCGTCTTGTCGGGGGAGACGCATCGGAAACGGCTCGGCTGGCTTGTGGCGTTGGTCTTGTTTGTGTACTCATACAATCTGGCGAATTGCCTCGAAGTAGCAGTCATTCATTCGCTGCAAAATTCCCGCTACGCGACAGTGCAGATGTACTTTGCCATTCTCGCGCAATTTCTAGCAATCCTGTTAATCCTTGAAATTCTTCTCGGAAGTCGCGCGCTGATTGGCGCAAGCGCCCAGAACGATAAGTAACGTCCAAAAATTTCTTTGCAGGGCGCGATTTTCCCTCTATATTCCGCGTTCACCGCACAGGCGCGTGAGAGTTTTATTGCGCGACCTGAGCGGGTTTTTTGTCGCCCGGATCACAACCTCGGGCGGCCCGTTGTTAGAGAAAAAATGCCCACGATCAATCAGCTTATTCGAAAAGGACGCCGGAAGGTGTCAGTGAAGTCGAAGTCACCGGCCCTAACCGATTGTCCACAGCGGCGCGGGGTGTGCGTGCAAGTAATGACGCGCACGCCGAAGAAACCGAATTCTGCCCTGCGCAAAGTGGCCAAGGTGCGCTTGACGAATGGCCAGGAAGTGATTGCCTACATTCCGGGCGAGGGACATAATCTGCAGGAGCACTCCATCGTGCTCGTGCGTGGGGGACGCGTGAAGGATTTACCAGGCGTGCGTTATCACATTGTGCGTGGGACGCTCGACAGCCTTGGCGTGGATGGACGGCGCCGCAGCCGCTCCAAATATGGAGCGAAACGACCGAAAGGCGGCGGCGGTGGAAGGGGCGCAGCGAAGGAGACTGCGCCGAAAGCGGCAGCGAAGGAAGGCGCGGCCGAAAAGAAATAATTTTGGATAGAAGGACCGACAATGTCGCGACGGAGGAAAGTTTACAAAAAGGAGGAGCGCGTCGATTCCCGCTACGGAAGTCCGGCTGTAGAGCGTCTCATTACTACGGTCATGAAGCGGGGCAAGAAATCGCTCGCGGAACGGATCGTGTACACGGCGATCGACAAATCGCGCGAAGGTTCTGATTCTGTCGATCCACTGGAAGTTGTAAACAAGGCGATCGAAAACGTTCGCCCGCGGCTGGAAGTAAAATCGCGTCGTGTCGGTGGCGCAACTTACCAGGTACCACTCGAAGTCACGGCCGCGCGCCAAATTTCCCTGGCGACACGTTGGATCGTCCAATACGCGGACAATCGTAAGGGAATGCGAATGGCAGACGCGCTGGCGCAGGAAATCAAGGACGCCGCCGCCGGCCAGGGCAATGCGATCAAGAAACGCGAAGACACACACAAAATGGCGCAAGCGAACCGCGCGTTTGCGCATTTCCGTTGGTAAAGATTATGGGGACGGCGACGATGGAACAGAAAAAGGCCCCCGCGAATCCGAACTCGCCGAATCGCAAGTTCCCGCTCGAACGGACGCGGAACATCGGGATCGCCGCGCACATCGATGCCGGCAAAACGACGCTCACCGAGCGCGTTCTGTTTTACACCGGCATGATCCACAAGATCGGAGAAGTGCACGAAGGCACGACCGTGACCGATTGGATGGAACAGGAGCGCGAGCGCGGGATTACGATCACTTCGGCAGCGACGACCTGTGCGTGGACGCAGCGTCAAGAGCCCGGTGTTTACAAAATTTTCGAGGGGATCAAGCAGCGCATCAACATCATCGATACGCCCGGCCATGTCGATTTCACGGCGGAGGTAGAACGCTCGCTTCGTGTGCTCGATGGCGCGATTGCGGTGTTCGATGCCGTTGCCGGCGTGCAACCGCAATCAGAAACGGTCTGGCGGCAGGCGACAAAATACAATGTTCCGTGCATCGCGTTCATCAACAAAATGGATCGCGTCGGGGCTGACTTTAAGATGTCGATCGACAGCATGCGCCAGAAACTCGGCGCGAATGCCTGGCCGGTTTTGCTTCCGCTTGGCAAAGAAGATCAGTTCAAAGGCCAGATCGACGTTATTAATAAGAAAGCGGTCATTTACTCGGACAGCGATCAGCTCGGATCGACATATGACCTTGCCGATCTTCCAAAGGAGAATGTCGATCTTGTCGAGAAGGCCTACGCCGACCTCGTCGAACAAATTTCAAATCTCGACGATGAAGTCGCGGAGGCTGTCTTAGAGGAAAAACCGGTCACACCCGAGCTGCTGAAAGCGGGCATTCGGCGCCAAACCATCGCGAACAAATTTGTGCCGGTCGTTGCCGGTTCGGCACTCAAGAATAAAGGCGTGCAGTATCTGGTCGATGCAGTAGTCGATTATCTGCCGAGTCCGCTCGACATTCCGCCGGCGAAAGGCATGGAGCCTGACACGCACGAGCCGATGGAAGCGCCGACAGATGACAACGGAAATTTTTGTTCGCTCGCCTTCAAGCTTTGGAGCGATCCGTTTGTCGGGAAGCTTGTTTTCTTCCGTGTTTATTCCGGTACACTTTCGAAAGGCGATACGGTTTACAATCCGCGCACGAACAAGCGCGAACGCATTTCCCGCCTGATCCAAATCCAGGCGGATAAACGCGAGGACATCGAAACCTGTTACTCGGGCGATATTGCCGCGATCGTCGGCATTAAGAACATTACCACGGGGGACACTCTGTGCGATGAAGATCATCCGATCCTGCTCGAGCCGCCCACGTTTCCTGATCCCGTCATTTCAATGGCCATCGAGCCAAAGACGAAACTGGATCAGGAAAAGATGGGCGTCGCGCTGCAACGTCTTGCCGAAGAAGATCCGACGTTTCGCGTTTACACGCACGAAGACACCGGCCAGACAATCATCGCCGGGATGGGCGAGCTGCACTTGGAAATCATTCGCGATCGTATGTTCCGCGAGTTCAAAGTCGACGCGAACGCGGGCAAACCGCAGATCGCGTATCGCGAGACCATTACCACGAGCGCGCACGGCGTTGGCAAGTTGATCAAACAATCCGGTGGTCGCGGTCAATATGGACACGTCGAAGTAGATGTACGTCCCGGCTCGCGGAGCAGCGGCTTGGTCGTCGAAAACAAAATCGTCGGCGGCATTATTCCTCGCGAATACATTCCCGCAGTCAAGAAAGGCATCGACGAAGCGGTGCTCAACGGAGTGTTGGGAGGTTACCCCGTTGTCGATGTTGAAGTGGACATTGTTTACGGAAGTTTTCACGAAGTCGATTCTAACGAGCTAGCGTTTAAGCTGGCAGCGATCTTCGCCATGAAAGACGGCTTCAAACAAGGCAAGCCGATTCTGCTCGAGCCGATCATGAAGGTCGAAAACATCACCCCGGAGGAATTTCAGGGCGACATTTGCGGAGATTTGAGCCGGCGGCGCGGCAGCATTAGCAGCATCGAGACACGCGGTAATCTGACAATTATCCACGCCGAGGTTCCGCTTGCCGAACTGTTTGGTTACGCGACCGCAATTCGTTCGCTCTCGAAAGGCCGTTCCAGTTATTCGATGGAGCCGTCGCATTTCGAACCAGTGCCCGCGAACCTGGTTCCGGCGATTCTCGACCAGAAGGAGACCAAATGAGCAATGGGCAACGCATTCGGATTCGCTTGAAGGCGTTCGACCATCGAATGCTCGATCAATCCGCAGTCGAGATTGTCGAAACCGCCAAGCGCACCGGTGCACGAGTGGCCGGTCCAATTCCGCTGCCGACATTGATCGAGAAATTCACGGTGAATCGCTCGCCGCATGTCGATAAAAAGTCGATGGAGCAATTTGAAATTCGCACCCATAAGCGATTGCTCGACATCATTGAACCGACCTCAAAAACGGTGGATGAACTGAAGAAATTAAATTTGCCTGCGGGCGTTGATATTACGATTAAGATTTAAGCGGAGGCGCTTCTGAAAGACTTGCAAACCCACGATCATGAGCATCGGACTTCTTGGACAAAAAATCGGCATGACCAGCGTTTACGACGCCAGGGGCCGGTTGTGTCCTGTGACCGTGATTGCGGCGGGGGATAACGTTTTGCTGCGTCGCTTGACGGCGGAGGACGAAGGCTATTCAGCGGTGCAAGTTGGGTTTGGTGCACAGAAGGAATCGCGCGTCGCCAGGCCGCTTTTAGGCGAATTCAAAAAAGCTGGGGTCGAGCCGAAGAGATTCGTGCGCGAATTTCGCCTGACGAGTGATCTCCCCGAAGGCGAGATCAATTTAAGCGTCACGCAATTTCAGGCAGGCGACTATGTCGACGTGATTGGCCGTTCGAAAGGCAAGGGCTTCCAAGGCGTGATGAAAAAGCACAACTTTCACGGACAAGGTGCCTCGCACGGTTCGAAAACACACCGGCGCCCTGGCGCTATCGGCAATCGATCTACTCCCGGACGAATTTGGAAAAACATGGGGATGCCCGGTCATCTCGGCGATGAACGGGTGACAGTGCAAAATCTTCAGGTCATGCAGGTGCGCGAAACTGAAAAAATGATTCTGATCAGCGGCGCGGTTCCAGGAGCCAATGGAAGTTACGTTGTCGTTCGTCCGGCGATCAAGAAACCGGTGGCAAACAGAGACAAGAAATGAGCGCGAAGGTTTTAACCAAATCAGGGGCCAAGGAAGCGAAGATCCAGTTGATCGAGGACGGCCGCGGTACGCAGGCCGTCCATGAGACCGTGGTGGCGATGCGCGCGGCGCGGCGTTCGGGCTCGGCTAACACCAAAACAAAAGCCGAAGTAGATCTTTCCGGGGCAAAACCGTGGCGACAAAAGGGGACGGGTCGCGCCCGGGCCGGCTATAAATCGTCGCCGATTTGGCGTGGCGGTGGCGTCGTCTTCGGGCCAAAGCCACGTGATTATTCAAAAAAGATTTCGAAGTCGGTGCGGCGTCTCGCTTTTCAAAAGGCGCTAAGCGACCGGATCAGCGCCGGGGATATTTTGACGATCGACAAATTCGAAGTGCCAGAACTGAAGACCAAGTCGTTTATGGCATTGCTGAAAAAACAGACCGATGCGCGAAAAGTTTTACTGATTTCCGATGCGTTCGATCAAACTACCTTCAGATCGGCGCGCAACGTCAAACCAGTGCAGCTCGCGACGGCTTCGGATGTCAACACCGAGCAGTTGCTCGCGTTCGAGAAAATTCTCGTTACGCACAAGGCGCTGGAACAGCTCGCGGAAAGGACCAACCCGCCTTCGTCTCGCAGTCGCGGGACTACGGCGCGATAAAATGAACGAGCCGCACGAGATCATTAAAACTGCATCATTGACTGAAAAGTCGACGTTGATGAGTGAAAAGCTGAACAAGTATGTCTTTCGTGTCAGCCCGCGCGCGAGCAAGATTCAGATCAAGAACGCAATTGAACGGTTGTTTCAAAAGAAAGTGGTCGATGTGAACACCTGCAATTACGCCGGCAAACAGAAACGCGTCCGGGGGCCATTGGGACGACGGCCGCACTGGAAGAAAGCCATCGTGACCTTGAAGGAAGGCGAGAAGATCGACTTGGTATGAGGATCATTCCGAAGCACGAATATCGAACTCCGAATTTGTAAAGTTATGGCACTAAAAAATTATCGCCCGCTTACGCCAACGTTACGCTTCAAGTCGCTGCCGCAGTTCGATGAAATCACAAAATGGCGACCGGCCAAGAGCTTGGTTGAGTCGAAGAAAAAATCCGGCGGCCGCAATAATTACGGGCGACTTACATCGCGGCATATCGGCGGCGGTCACAAACAGAAATATCGCAAAGTTGATTTCAAGCGGGGCAAGCGCGGTGTCGCCGCCGAAGTAGTCGCAATCGAATACGACCCGAACCGCTCCGCGCGGATTGCCCTTATTAAATATGCGGACGGCGAGCTGAGTTACATTCTTGCACCCAACGGTCTCCGGGTCGGATCGACAGTAGCCGCCGGGGAAGATGCGGCGCCGGATCTGGGAAATGCGCTGCCGCTTCGCGCGATTCCGCTTGGTGCCAACATTCACAATATCGAATTGGCGCCGGGACGCGGCGGTCAGGTTGCGCGCAGCGCTGGGCAGCAGGCCACATTAAGCAACCTTGAAGGCGGCTACGCGCTGGTGAAAATGCCCTCCGGCGAAATCCGTCGCATCCACGAAAACTGCTTCGCGACGATCGGCCAGGTGGGAAACGTCGATCACATGAATGTGTCGAGTGGAAAAGCGGGACGGACGCGCTGGCAGGGACGCCGTCCGCACGTGCGGGGAATGGTCATGAATCCGATAGATCATCCCATGGGCGGTGGACAGGGGAAATCAAAAGGGGGTGGTGGCCGCCATCACCCCGTGAGTCCCTGGGGACAACTCGCCAAAGGATTTAAGACACGGAGTAAACACAAGCCGAGCGATCGGTTTATTTTGGAACGGAGAAAATCAAAGAAAAAAGCGTGATGTTTTGGACGGCGAAGCTCCTGCGAGTCCGGTCTTGCAGAGCGCGGCCCTCCACAAATCCATTTGCAATTTATGGCTAGATCGTTGAAGAAAGGACCCTTCGTCGAGTCGCATCTTCTGGAGAAGATCGACAAGATGAATAGTTCGGGCGCAAAAAGACCGATCAAAACATGGTCGCGGCGTTCGATGGTGACGCCGGATTTTGTCGGCCACACGTTTTTGGTGCACAACGGAAAGACCTTTAACTCCGTCTTCATCACCGAGAACATGGTCGGTCACAAGCTCGGTGAATTTTCGCCGACGCGGGTGTTCAAGAAACATGGCTCCCACACGGCGAAGGTGACCAAATAATTTGAATTTTCGATTGTCGATTTTCGATTGTCGATTGCCCAAATGGGCAATGACTCGTGGATCGATGATCATGTTTGTGGGCCTGTTGCCAGTCGAAAGGCTGACGGCAGAGGGAAATAGTTCTTTGTCAGAATCCAAAATTGAAAATGCGGACCACGCAGGGATGGCTGAGACCTTGCTCACGCAAAACGAACAAATGCGGCGGCAACTGTCCATCGACCAGGAGTCGCTCAAGGTATTGACGAGCAGCCTGGCGCAATCCAACGAGGAGGCAGAATTGTTTCGCCGCAAGTATTCCGATTTGGAATTGCGGATGGAGGCGCTCGGCCTAGCGGCAGCGAACAAGGACCGGGCGAAGTTGGAACAGCGTTTACTGGCGGCGGTGAGCGACCTTCAACTCGCACAAAAGGAACGCGATGATTATCGCGACGAAATGTTGCGCCTGAACGAAGCGATGTTGCGGTATTTGAAAACGTCGCAGGGGGGCGATGCGCAAGCGCGGATGGACGTGGAAACGCAACTGCGCAGCACAAACGAACTTGTCGCAAGATCGAATGACGCGCCTGATTCTCCGGAGCCCGGTTTGATGGATGGCAGGGTCATCAGCGTGAAGGAAGAATGGTCGTTCGTGGTCGGCAACCTCGGTGAGAAGCAAGGTGTGAAAATTGGCATGCCGATGCGCGTAATGCGCGACGACCGAAAGATCGCGACACTACGAGTAGTCGATGTGAGGCAGAAAATTTGCGGTGGCGTGATTCAAGAAATGGATTTGGAAAAGGAAAAAATAAGAATAGGCGACCGGCTCCAGGTGGATGCCCAGTCGGATGTGAGTTTGAGGTGAAGAGAAGTTACAAGCGTTTAGGTGAAGCAATGGAAGTGAGATCGATATATAAGTATGCGCGGATTTCGCCATTCAAGGTGCGCGAAGTCACGCGTGAGATCCAGGGTCTGCCGGTTTCGGCCGCACTCGATCTCCTCGCTTTCACTCCAAAAAAAGCATCATTTTTGATCGGCAAGACGCTTAAGAGTGCAATCGCTAACGCGGAGAACAACGCCAACCTGAAACCTGATGGTCTGGTCGTAAAGGAAGCGATTGTTGGCGAGGGCCCAACCCTGAAGCGGATGATGGCGCGCGCCCGTGGCAGTGGCAGCCAAATTTTGAAGCGAACCAGCCATATTCGCATCGTGCTCTCCGATGAAATTCCAATTGAGACGCGCGAAACCAGAAAGGCGAAACGCGAACAGGAAAAAAAGGCAAAGAAGCAAGCGACGAGCACGGCGAGTGAAAGTTCGACAGCTGCAGCCGGGAAAAAGCCAGCGAAGACAAAGAAGACCGCAAAGCCGAAGAAATAAATTTTAAACTGATTTTTTATGGGACAAAAAGTTAATCCAATTGGGTTTCGCCTGGGGGTGAATCGCGACTGGCGTTCACGCTGGTACGCCTCGCCGCAGGAACTGCCCGCGTTCTTGCACAGCGATCTGGAGATTCGGAATTATGTGAAGAAAAAGCTGCAGTTTGCTGCCGTATCCAAAATTGTGCTCGAGCGGGCGTGGAACAGTATTAGGGTGACGATTTTCACTGCGCGCCCGGGAATCGTAATTGGGCGAAAAGGCGCGGAGATCGAAAAGATGACTGAAGAGATCTCGAAAATGGCGCAGGGGAAGCAAGTCAAAATCGACATCCAGGAAATCAAATCACCCGAGCTCGATGCGCAGTTGGTCGCCGAGAACGTCGCGCTGCAAATTGAGCGGCGCATTGCTTATCGCCGTGCGATGAAAAAAGCGGTGCAAACCGCGATGGATTTTGGCGCGGACGGGATTCGGCTGCGTTGTTCGGGGCGTCTCAATGGCGCGGAGATTTCACGGTCGGAATGGTATCGAGAAGGTAAAGTTCCCCTGCATACGCTGCGGACGGCAGTCGACTACGGGTTCGCCGAAGCAAATACGGTTTACGGCAAGATTGGGGTGAAATGTTGGATATGTAAAAAGGAAGAAGCGCCGGCTCAATCAGCCGCGCCGCCACCGCCATCAGTCCCACCACCGCCGGTCCCTGAGGCAGTCTAAGGAGAATCGTTATGCCATTAATGCCAAAACGCGTGAAGTATCGGAAGTCCCAGCGAGGAAGTCGTAAGGGAACTGCTTCGCGTAATCTCAGAATCGACTTTGGCGAGTTTGGTTTGCAGACTCTCGAACGCGCTTGGATCACTAACACGCAACTGGAAGCGGCGCGGGTGGCACTTACGCGTAATATGAAACGCAAAGGCAAACTCTGGATCCGTATTTTTCCCGATAAATCGGTCACGGGGCGCCCGCCGGAAACCCGCATGGGCAAGGGCAAAGGCCAGCCCGAGTTCTGGGTCGCGACCGTGCGACCCGGCAACATCTTGTTCGAACTGGACGGTGTGCCCGAATCGGTCGCGCGTGAATCTCTTCGGCTGGCAGCGGACAAGTTGCCAGTGCGAACGAAGTTTCTGAGCCGGCACCACGTCGCCGCTGCCTAGCGAGCCATGCAATTGCTGCCTAGCGAACCATGAAAACGAAAGAGATCATCGAATCGAGTACGGATGAGCTGCTGACCAAGAGACGTGACTTGCGGCAGGAGAGATTGCATCTGCGCTTGCAACAGCAGAGCGGCCAGCTCGAGCAGCCAAGCCGGTTACGTTTGATACGGCGAGATGTTGCCCGGATTGAAACAGTGCTCTCACAGCGGGCGAAAGAGACTGAGAAAAAGTAAATTTATGCCTGAGCAAGATCAACAACCGCCCCCGCTGCCCGTAGCCTTCACCCGTGGCTCGCGCAAGACGCGAACCGGCGAAGTGATTTCCAGCAGCATGAACAAGACGATTGTGGTGCAGACGGTCACGCGCGTGCCGCACCCCAAGTTCGGCAAAATCGTTAAACAGATGAGAAAATTTTACGCGCACGACGAACAGAACAAGGCGAAAACGGGCGACACGGTTCGGATCATGGAGACACGGCCGCTGAGCAAGCTCAAGCGCTGGCGTTTGGTGGAGGTTATCCAAAAGTAGAGGGAAGAGGGAGAGGAAGATTCTTATGGTGCAACTTCGATCCAGACTTGATGTGGCAGACAACAGTGGGGCGCGGATGGCGACGATGATCGGCGTGATCGGCAAGTCCACGCTTTATGCCGGAATCGGCGATGTGATCACGGCGAACGTTAAGGAAGCCAGCGCGACCGGGACGGTAAAAAAAGGCGAAGTCGTGCGGGCAGTTCTCGTTCGCACGAAACAGCCGATCCGACGCGAGGATGGCTCTCTGCTGCGTTTCGATAACAATGCGATTGTCATTATCGACAAAGATTTGAATCCCCGCGGCACGCGCATTTTTGGGCCGGTGGCCCGCGAATTACGCGAGCGGAATTTCATGAAAATTGTTTCGCTCGCGCCGGAAGTTTTATGAACCGCATTAAGTGCCACGTCAAAAAAGGCGACCAAGTCGAGGTCGTCTCGGGGAATTTTCGCGGTTCCTCGGGGAAAATTCTGGCGGTGTTTCCGCATAAGCAACGTGTTTTGGTCGAGGGGGTGCGGATTATTAAGAAACATCTCCGGAAATCGCAGGACAATCCCAGCGGCAAGATCGCGGAACGCGAAGGCCCGATTCATATTTCCAATGTGAAATTGATCGAACGCGACGGAAAGCCGGTGAAAAACAAGGAACCGAAAGCGAAACGAGAGAAAAAGAAGAGCTAGGACAGCTTGTTGAGAGATGGAAAACGAATTTTATCGCGATTATAAAGAGCGGGTAATGCCGGCGCTGCAAAAGCTGCACGGCTACAAGAACGTTCACCAAGTTCCAAAGGTCGAGAAAGTAGTGATTAATACCTCGGTCGGCTCGCAATCGGACGTGAAGCAAGCGCTGGAGGAAGCAAAGGCCGAGCTTGCCTTGATCACGGGCCAACGCCCAGTGGAAACGCTGGCCAAGAAAAGCATTTCCAATTTCAAATTACGAAAGGATCAGGCGATTGGCGCGAAGGTGACCTTGCGCGGTGAGCGTATGTACGAATTTCTCGAGCGCTTCATCAAAGCAGCGCTCCCTCGCATTCGTGATTTTCGCGGCGTGTCGCCGCGCTGTTTCGATGATAACGGCAACTATACTCTGGGAATTTCGGACCAATCGATTTTTCCAGAGGTCGAGCTTGATAAAATCAAGCGCAACATCGGATTTGATGTTACTATCGTCACCACGGCACGAACGGACGAGGAAGCCAAATCGCTCTTGAGCGAAATGGGAATGCCGTTCAGCGACCGGGCAAGGCCCGCCGCGCAACCCGCCTGATTTTCATGAGTACTGTTACTGATCCCATTGCCGATCTTTTGGCGCGTGTCCGCAACGGCACGCGTGCGCAAAAGCCCGAGGTGTTGGTTCCGTACTCGAAGATCAAGGCAGAGATTGTCCGCATCTTGAAGGAGGAAGGCTATATCTCCGATTACTCGATCGACACGAGCGCCGCGCATCCGCGTATCAAGATCACGACTAAAATCGTGAATCGCTCCAGTGCGATTGCGAATTTGCGGCGGGTAAGCCGGCCGGGATTGCGGCGTTACGTGGGCGCGGATGAAATCCCGCGAGTTCTTGGCGGAATGGGCGTGGCGATTCTTTCTACCTCGCGCGGTGTTTTATCGGGGCGCGAGGCGAGAAAACAAAAAGTTGGCGGCGAACTGTTGGCCTACGTTTGGTAAATTTTATGTCACGAATCGGAAATAAAGAGATCGAGATTCCCGACAAAGTCAGAGTCAGCATCGACAATGATGGGGCGGTATCGGTTGAAGGACCCAGGGGAAAGCTCAACTGGAAGCTGCCGCGCGACATTAGGGCAACCGTGAAGGACAACCGAGTGTCGGTTATGCGCGAAGCGGAAACGCGCAGCGTGAAGGCGCTGCATGGACTCTCGCGCAGCCTGGTTCACAACATGGTGCAGGGAGTCAGCCAGGGCTTTACCAAGCAGCTCGAGATCGAGGGCGTCGGTTTCAAGGCCGCGGTGCAAGGCCCGACACTCAATTTGAGCCTCGGTTTCTCTCACCCTGTTCATTTTCAGATTCCAAAGGACATCAAGATCACCGTCACTGATGCTACCAAGATTAACATCGAAGGTGTGGACAAAAAACTGGTGGGCCAGGTGGCGGCAGATATTCGCGGTTTTTACCCGCCAGAACCATACAAGGGCAAAGGTGTGCGCTATGCCGGCGAGCAGATTCGTCGCAAGGAAGGCAAGACAGTCCAATAAATATGGCGACGACTCGTAAAGCGGCGCGGCAGCGCGTTCATCAACGGATCAGGAAAAAAGTCGCGGGCACGGCGGAACGGCCGCGCCTGGCCGTCCATTTTTCCGGGAAACACGTTTACGCGCAAGTTATCGACGATGGCGCCGGACGTACCCTAGCCGCCGCATCAACAATGGAGCGTTCATCGCCGGGCAAAAATAAAGCCGCCGCCAACCGCGCAGCGGCTGAACAGATAGGCAAAACGATCGCAGAACGTCTGCTTGCGAAGAAACTCGATCGCGTCGTCTTTGATCGCGGCGGTTTCTTTTACCACGGGAAAGTGAAAGCTCTGGCGGACGCAGCCCGCGCGGGCGGCCTAAAATTTTAAGTCATGGCACAAACCTCAGGCAGGCGATCAGATTCGCGCAACCCAGACAGGACCCCCGCGGCACGGGGCGATACGACCGAGAAGGTCGTTTTCATCAACCGCTGCGCGAAAGTAGTCAAGGGCGGGCGGCGCTTTAGCTTCAGCGCATTGATCGTGGCCGGAGATCACGATGGGAAAGTCGGCTGCGGATTTGGCAAAGCGAACGAAGTCTCGGAAGCGATCCGGAAAGCGTCCGAGTCGGCGCGCAAATCGATGGAAAAGGTTTCCCTGCGCGAAAACACGATTCCGCACGAAGTGATCGGCGAATACGATGGGGCACGCGTGCTTCTGCGTCCGGCGTCGCCGGGGACAGGCGTCATCGCTGGTGGCGGCGTGCGTGCAGTGGCCGAAGCGGCCGGCATTCGCGACGTGCTGGCCAAGTCGTTAGGCTCAAGCAATCACGCGAACGTCGTGAAGGCAACGATTGCCGCTCTGCGATCGCTGCGCCGGCGTGACGAAATTTTCAAAGTGCGCGGAATTCAGTCGACCGACGGAAAGGCGAACAATCATGATGCGGCTTCATAATTTGCGGCCACGCCCCGGTTCGCGGCATCGCGTTAAACGCCTTGGCTGCGGTGAAAGTTCCGGGCACGGAAAAACAAGCGGCAAAGGTCACAAAGGACAAAAAGCGCGCTCCGGCGGCAGTATTCGGCTCGGGTTCGAAGGCGGCCAAATGCCGCTGATTCGGCGATTGCCGAAACGGGGATTTAACAACGCCGCTTTTCACAAGCACTATGCGATTGTGAATCTTGATGACCTCAATGAGTTCAAGGCGGGAGCAACGGTAAACGAGCAATTGCTGCGCGAATCGAACCTGGTGCGCGGTCATTTCGTTGGAATCAAGATTCTTGGCGGCGGCGAACTGAAACACGGCCTGACGGTCGAAGCCGATAGAGTGAGCGCGGCAGCCCGGGAAAAAATCGAGAAGGCCGGCGGAACGATCACCTTGCGTGATGGCCGGGCATCTAAGGCGGCGGTCCCGCATGAGGATGTCGATCTTACAACGGAGAAAGTGTCCCGAAAGCCGAGCGCGCGTAAGCGATCGACAAGAAAAACGCCGCCCAAAGCGAAATCGCAGGCAAAAGAGAAAACATCCCGGGAGGGCTAGGCTCCCGACGCGCGATGTTCCAAATTTAGCGGATGGTTTCGGCGTTTCTAAATACGGTTAAGATACCGGAATTGCGCCGGCGCATCTTGTTTACGCTGGCCGTGATTGTGATTGTTCGCCTGGGCGCGGCGATCACCACTCCCGGAGTCAACCAGGCCGTCTTGCAGGAATGGTTTCGGACGGCGTCCAGCCAAACTGGAGGCGGTCTTGCTGCGCTTTTTAATTTGTTCAGCGGCGGCGCGCTGGAGAATTGCGCCATCTTCTCCCTGGGCATTATGCCCTACATCAGCGCATCCATCATGATGCAGTTGCTGACTGCGGTAATTCCCCGGCTTGGCAGGTTGCAGCGCGAAGATGGCGGGCGGCAAAAGATCATGCAATTGACACGCTACGCGACGCTCGTCCTGTGCGTTTTCCAGGGGTATCTGCTGGCGTTGTCGTTTCAGCACCCGGAATCGTATCATACGATGCTGCCGGGAATCACCGACACCATCAGAAACCTCGGAATTCCGCTGGTGGATGATCTTGGCTGGAAATTTCGAATCGTCACCGTGGTTTCGTTGACCACCGGTACGCTCTTTTTGATGTGGTTAGGGGATCAAATTACCGAGCGCGGAATTGGCAATGGAATTTCGCTTATCATCACGATTGGCATTGTTGCGCGTTTGCCCGCAGCCCTGGCACAGGCCTGGAAGACCTTTGTGCCGTCAGCGCAAACAGGAACCAGCCAGGTCAATCCGGCCGTTCTTGTGCTCATGGTAGCGTTCCTGTTCATTGTCATCGCCGCGGTGATCGCGATCACCCAAGGCGTGCGAAAGATTACTGTGCAGTACGCCAAGCGCGTCGTTGGGCGCAAAATGTACGGCGGTCAAACGCAGTATATGCCTTTGAAAGTGAACTACGCCGGTGTGATGCCGATCATCTTCGCCTGGGCTCTGCTTCTTTTTCCGGCGACGATCGTCAGCTACGGTTTTAAGAATAGCCCGATTGCCAACCGCATCGCTGGCGAGCTTTCCAACGGCTGGCCGCACTACGTCGCTCTCGCGGCTATGATTTTCTTCTTCAGTTATTTCTGGGTCGCGACGCAGTTTCAACCCGCCCAGATCGCTGACGATCTGAAAAAATATGGTGGCTATATCCCCGGTGTTCGGCCGGGGAAACCGACTGCCGATTTTCTTGATTTCACCATGACGCGGCTGACATTCGCCGGTGCAATCTTTCTGACTATAATAGCGGTCTTGCCAAGTCTTCTTAGCCAGTGGATGAACGTTCCCGTCATCACAGCGCAATTTTTCGGCGGCACCAGCTTGTTGATTATTGTCGGCGTCATACTCGATACCATGCGCCAGGTGGAGACACATCTAATTCAACGGCATTACGATGGGTTCTTGCGCAAGGGCCGTATCCGCGGGCGATCATTTGATCGCGCCTCCTATAGTCGCGGCGAAGCGGCGGCGAGCGGCACGCTGATGTGGCTCTATGTCGGCATTGCTGTGCTTATCATCGCCGGAGTGGCGATCTTTCTTTACGGTCGATAGGTGAAAAGACGACTCGTTCTTCTGGGCGCGCCCGGTTCTGGCAAAGGGACCCAGGCGGAGATGATTACGCGCCAATTCGGTATTCCCGTTACTTCGCCGGGCGCGATTTTGCGCCGGGAAAAAGACCTCGGGACGCCTCTGGGCGAGAAAACCGCCGAAGTCATCCAGCACGGTGGTCTCGTCTCAGATGAAATTATCGTTGAGCTGATTGAAGATTGGTTGCGTTTGCACGGCGGGCACGGATTCGTTTTTGACGGTTTTCCACGAACATTGCCACAGGCGGAGAGTTTGATGTCGATCCTAGCCCGGCTGCGGACAGCGCTCGACCTGGCGATTTGGCTCGAAGTTTCGGAACAGACCGTGCACGATCGCATCTCGGGCCGTCTCCAATGCGCCGAATGCGGCTTCACCACCAGCGGTAGAAGCGCAAAATTCGCGGAACGACCCGTTTGTCCGTATTGCGACGGACCGCTCGTGCGCCGCAATGATGACGACGAGGTCGTGTTGCAAACGCGCCTTTCTGAATTTGAAAAGAAGACCCAGCCGCTCGCTGCCTTTTACGGCAAGATGTCGATCTTGCATCGGATTGATGGCAACCGCGATCGCGAGGCGGTGTTTGCCGATATCTCCCGGCTGATCGAGAACAAAAGCTCCGCATGATTCCGATCAAAAGCGCCCGAGAAGTCGAAAAAATGCGGCAGGCCTGCCGCACCGCGAGCGAAATTCTCGATCGTGTAAGCGACCTTGTTCGGCCAGGAATCTCAACCAAAGAGATCGATGAAGCGGCCGCTGCTTTTATGCAGGAGGCCAGGGTCAAGAGCGCCTTTCTCGGTTACCGGCTCGGCCACCGGGTGTTTCCGGGCTATATTTGCATTTCCGTTAATGACGAAGTGGTCCACGGCATAGCGAGCCAACGCCGGGTTCAATACGGCGATATCGTAAAGCTGGACATCGGGGTGATCGAAGACGGTTGGGTGGGGGATACCGCCGCGACCGTAGCGGTCGGAATCGTGGACGAACGTGTCGATCTGCTGATGCGCGTGACGGAGAATGCACTGGAGCGGGCAATCCGAATCGCACACGAAGGCACTCGCCTTGGCGACATCTGTGCAGAGATTGAAGATGAAGCCCGGCGGAACCGCTTTTCCGTTGTGCGCGAATTTGTCGGTCATGGCGTCGGCCGCAAACTGCATGAAGAACCGCAAATCCCAAATTACGGCAAACGGGGGAGTGGTCCGCGTCTCAA
>Ga0193719_10000049_pt1 | contig 35462 bp, 31 predicted proteins | sample U2a2metaG_FD_160103 | JGI IMG/M metagenome (GOLD analysis project Ga0193719, IMG submission 160103) | Soil microbial communities from a riparian zone of the East river system, Colorado, United States - U2a2 | ecosystem: Environmental > Terrestrial > Soil > Riparian zone | place: USA: East... | reverse complement strand
AGGGGTGCGGATCCACGAATACCACGAGCCCGCGGAAGACTCGGGTTCCCTGAAGAACGAAGAAGTCGAAGAAGAAGATGCGCCATACGACACTGTGATCGTCTGACCCGGTTACAGGGGCGGAGTGGGCGCCCCTCGTCCACCCCAAGCCAGCGGAGCGGAAGCCGGGGAGTAACCTGCCTGGAAATGACCGGCGGAGAAAGCAGGCTACCCTCTTGGTTGGGTGCCGGGGGATGAGTAACCCTGAGAGTAACTCTTTAAGACATGTCCTTCTTTTTCCTCCTAAGGCACTTTCCGTACATCCTTTGCTGCGATAACCTGAATCCATATTTCAATGGCGACGCCGGTCGCGCCTACCGGCACAAGGCAGCAAATTAGACAGCGGCTAAGATTTAGACAGGAGATCTGGCAATGCCAAGGGTCTTGGTGTGTTCGTTTTCCAAGTTGGTTGTATTCGCTGCTGTTCTCGCAGTCGCTGCCTCGGCGCAAAGCCGGAGCCGCATCTCCCAACGCATTGAGGACACCGAACCTGTCGTGTTTTCGGCGCCGCATCCCCTGGCCCGCGCAGAGTTTGACCGCGGCCGGGTCGAAGGCAGCATGAGAATCAATCGCGCGGCCATGGTGTTCAAGCTGGCGCCCGCCCAGCAGGCTGCCCTGGAGAAGCTGCTGGCCGAACAGCAGAACCCGCACTCGCCGAACTATCACAAGTGGCTGACTCCGGAGCAGTACGCCTCGCGCTTTGGCATGAGCGAGGCCGACCTCTCCCAAGTCTCTGCCTGGCTGAAGTCACAAGGCTTGACCGTCAACGGCTACTCCCGCGCCCGCACCCGGCTGTTCTTCAGCGGAACCGCGTCCCAGGTCGAGAGCGCCTTCCACACCGAGTTCCACCGCTATCTGGTGAACGGCGAAACGCCATTTGCCAATGCCACGGAGCTGTCGGTGCCCCAGGCGCTTTCCAGCGTGCTGCTGGGCTTTCGGGGCCTGGAAAATTTCCGCCCCCTCCCCAGGGCACATGCCGTGAAAGCCAATTTCACCTCACACGTAACCGGGAATCATTTCGTTTCGCCGGGTGACTTTGCCACGATCTACAACCTCAAACCTCTTTACGATGCCGGCTTCGATGGAACCGGAGTGAAGATCGTAGTGGTCGGACAAACTCAGATTTTGACCGCCGACATTGACGCCTTCCGCAGCGCCGCTGGACTTCCGGCTACCAATCTGCAACTGGTGCCGATAGATTCGAGCACTGGCTTCAGTACCGGGGACGAGGTCGAATCCGATCTTGATGTGGAATGGACCAGCGGTGTGGCCAAGAACGCGGCCATCCTCTTTGTTTATGCCGGGGCTTCTTCGCTGACCAAGAACGTATTCGATGCTTTGGAGTTTGCCATTGACAATAATCTGGCTCCCGTCATCAGCACCAGCTATGGCAATTGCGAAGCCCACCTGACGGGCTTTACCGCAACTCTGCGGTCGGATGTGCAGCAGGCCAACGTACAAGGCCAGACGGTTATGGCGGCCTCGGGCGACGCCGGTGCTGCGGACTGCGAATCTCAGACGGCCCAATCGGCTACGCAGGGATTGGCAGTGGATGCGCCCGGCAGCATTCCCGAAGTTACCGCTATGGGTGGTACAGAGTTTAGCGGAGATGCGGCGGGCGCTGTGACAGGGACCGCCCCCAATACGACCGCAGGTGCCACCGCCTTCTGGGGCGGTACCGACGCCACCAGCGACAATTTGAGCTCGGCCCTTTCCTATATCCCAGAGGTGGGCTGGAATGACACCGCACTGTCCATCATGAATAGTGGCGGCCTTTCCGCCAGCGGAGGCGGAGTAAGCGCAGTTTTCGCGAAACCGTCATGGCAGACCGCCCTGACCCCAGCCGACAGTCATCGCGACGTTCCCGATATCTCTTTGACATCGTCGCCGAACCACGATTCCTCGCTAATCTGTTCGCAGGCTCTTTTTGGCACCACCCCCACCAGCTGTAGCGCCGGATTCCGGGCGAGCGATGGAAGTCTGGGGGCGGTGGGTGGTACATCGGTCGCCTCGCCCGCTTTTGCCGGCATTGTCGCCATCCTCAATCAAGCCACGCAATCAAGCGGTTTGGGCAACATCAATCCCACCCTTTACTCCCTGGCAGTATCGACGCCTACCGCATTTCACGACATCACTACGGGCGACAACATCGTGCCTTGCACTACGGGTTCCACCGGCTGCCCGTCCAGCCACACCATCGGCTACAGCGCAGGCGCCGGCTACGACCTGGTCACCGGATTGGGTTCGGTCAATGCCAATGTGCTGGTCACATCGTGGCCCAGCTTTGTGGCCACCCCAGATTTCTCGCTGGGGGGGTCGCCGATCAGCGTTTTAGGTCCGGGACAGTCTGGTACTTCAACCATCACCGTGTCTCCGACCAACGGGTTTACCGGCACCGTGGCCCTGGCTTGCAGCGGCCTGCCCGCCGGGGCGACCTGTGCATTCGTCCCGCCTTCGCTGGCATCGGGCACCTCTACCCTCACGGTTACAACTTCCGCGGCGACTCCGATTGCGAGTTCGAGCATCACAGTTACCGGGACTTCCGGAAGTCTGAGCCACGCTACATCCGTCAGCCTTACAGTTAGCGCGCCCCCAACCCCCGATTTTACGATTGCGGCCGGAGCGCTTTCCTCTGCCACCGTCGTAGCAGGCGCATCGTCGACTTCCACGATTACCATCGCTCCGACCGCTGGCTTTACCGGCACTGTCACTCTTGCCTGCGGCGTTGCCGGAGGCGGCACACCGGCGCCCACCTGCGCTTTGGCTCCTGCTTCGGTGGCGAATAGCTCCGGCACCTCCGTGCTCACGATCAAAACCACGGCCTCGCATTCCCTGTCCGGACGAGTGATCTCACCACAACCCGGTCGCGGCTTCGGCTGGTTGGCGGCTAGCAGCAGCGGCCTGTTTGCCGGCATTTTCTTGCTCGGGGTTCCTTTGCGCCGGCGCCGCATGACCGGACTCGCACTGATGCTCGTGGTGTTTTTCGCTGCTGGCGTGGGTTGCGGTGGGGGCAGCAGCAGCGGCGGCGGCAGTTCCGCGAGAACGCCCGCAGGCAGCTACACCATTACCGTGACCGCCACCAGCGGCGCGCTCTCTCACACCGCCAACCTCGCGCTGACGGTGCAGTAGCGAAGTAGTGGCGGCTGGCGCGCGGTCCGTCGCAGCACCCCGGACGCCGCGCCAGCCGGCGCTCGCACCTATCTCTGGAAATCAACGGCGGCGGTGTTGCCACCGCAAACCAGGACTCCTACGCGTTCTTTTGGCTGCGCCTGGTAGCGCCGCGACAGCAGAGCCGCGAAGGCTGCCGCTCCTCCCGGCTCCGCCACCGTCCGCAACACCTTCCACAGCGCCCTCTGCGCCTCCACGATGGCATCGTCTGAAACCAGGAGAACGCTTTGCACGTGCGCCTGAGAAATGGGAAACATCATCTCGCCCACCCGCTTCGGAGCCAGCGAGTCGGCGGCGATTCCGCCGGCTTCGGCGTCCACCGGACGCCCCGCCTGCCGTGCCCGGGTAAGCGTGGGCGCAGCCTCCGGTTCTACCCCCACAATCTTGATGCGGGAGCCGTACCAGGCCGCAATGCCGCCGATCAAACCGCCGCCGCCCACGGCGACCAGCAGGGTGTCGAGTTGGGGACACTGACTTTCCAGTTCTAGACCGACCGTTCCCTGGCCGAGCAGGGTCTCCACCTGATCGTAGGCATGGACCACGAGTGCGCCCGACTGTGCTGCCCACTGTTCGCTTGCTGCCAAAGCGTCGGCATATCGTTCGCCCGTTACGACCAGCTCTGCCCCGTAGCCGCGGATTCGTTCCAACTTGGTCGGGGAAGCTACTTGCGGAACAAAGATTCTCGCCGGACGTTTCAGCTTCATGGCGGCAAAAGCCACGGCTGCGCCGTGATTGCCGCCCGAGGCAGCGACCACTCCCGCCGCAGGAATCTCGCGCATCAGCAGGTTGGCGAAAGCGCCCCGGGCCTTGAAGGAGCCGGAATGCTGCAAAAGCTCCAGCTTGTGCACCAACTGAACGCCGTTCAGGCCAAAGTCGGCGCCCTCAACTTCAATCACGGGGGTTCGGCGGATATGCGGACGAATCAGCTGGTAAGTGCTGGCAATATTTTCGCGGTCAACCTGGGGTTGCGGCATGGCAGCCATCATAAAGGCTGGGCCCCGCGCGGGGTGGAGAACTGGGGGCCGCGCCGAGGGCGAGGCGCCCCTTGCGACACCCGACAGAGCGGAGCGGAAGAGATGAACAGACGTGGTGAATTTTTTCTGCTGGCTTTGCCGACAAGCGCACACCATGACTACTCCTGCTCAGGGCCAAGGCTGCCCCGCGCGAGATTGAGAATGCGATCAGCCGTATTGAAACTGATATGGCTGAAATCTGCCGGCAGCCGATGCCATGGGCCCGGCAGGTCAGCCGCGGGTGATTTCTTTTCCGGACGTGGGGTCCCCCCGCCGCCCGGATCCCGGGCTCATTGGGGCTGGTTTGGTCGTCCGTAGCGGTTACTATTGTGCAAAACTAGGCGACTTAGGACTTGCGCTTTCTCCTCCACGAGCGGTACCATCATAACTGTTTCCAGCGGCCATGCTCTCTAGCTGGCCCTCCGCGCCCCCTGGCTCCAGACGCCAAAACGGAAAAGCGATCTTACGGATTAGAGATCTCGATGTCTTAGAAGATCTAAATGTCTTAAAGATCTTACGGACAGAGATCATTTCACGCGAGGGTTCCAGCCGCACTGGGTTTTCGGCACATGCTCCATGCCTGTGCGCGAAGGGAATTACTAGAGAAGGTGGTAATCCAGCAGCAAGATCGAGTCCCCCTTCGGGCGGACTGAATGCAGCTTTAAAAACGAGAACAATATGAATGCAGGACCCGGACACCCCTCCGGTGGTGGAGGAGGGAGAAGCAAGCGTCGGCGCGGGCGCCGTCCGCCCAATCGTGGTGGAGCCCCCGGCCGTGATCGTCAACAACAAAGCGGCATCTACTCCGCTCCCATGGACCATAGCTACCGAGCGGCCTTGAACGGCAACAACGGATCGAGACCCGGACGAATCCGTCCTGGCTTCGCCCCTGCCTACGCCCCGCTCGAGCCCGAGCCTCTACCCCAGGGCGACAACGGCAATTCCCGCATCTTCGCCTTCGTCGACGACCTGTTTTTCCAGGCCAAGATCCAGGAAACGGCCCGCAAGTTGAACGTTAAAGTCGAGTTTGTCAAGACGGAAAAAGATCTGCTTGATCACATCAAGCAAAACGGGGAAGAGAAGCCGTCGCTAATCATCTTCGACATGAATAACGTCAACGCCAAGCCCCTGACCCTGATCCCCAAGCTTAAGACCAAGCTGAAGAAGGGGACATCGATCATCGGGTTCCTGTCGCACGTCCAGGGCGACCTCAAAATGAAGGCGCACGAAGTAGGCTGCGACATGGTGCTGCCGCGCTCAGCTTTCTCGCAGAACTTGCCGCAACTGTTGCGCCGCCACGGCGCCCCGGAGGCGGAGACCGCGGGATAGGCGGAAAAAAGTAACCAAGAAAAGAAATGAAAAAAGAAGACGAGGCGAGATAAACGCTCCCGGCGGGTCTGAAGGTGGCCGAGCCCGGCACCAGCCGGGTCGCCTTCCGTATCGGTACTAACTATAACCTTTCTATCCTCTGTAACCTCTCTATCCTCCGTGCCTCGTTCGGCCCTTATCCCGGTGGCCAGCCCAAGCTCCGCCCTCCCAGCAAATGCACGTGCATGTGGAACACTGACTGACCGGCGCCCGGCCCGACGTTCAGCACGGTGCGATAGCTGTCTTCGATACCCCGCTGCTGGGCCAGCTGAGCCGCGATCAGATGACAGCGGCCAATGATTTCCGCATCTTCGGCGGCGGCTTCCTTCAGCCCGCGGATGTGTTTCTTGGGAACCACCAGCACGTGAGTGGGCGCCTGCGGATTAATGTCCTCGAACGCGAAAGTGTGCTGGTCTTCAAAAACCTTCTTGGCGGGGATTTCGCCAGCGATGATGCGGCAAAACAAGCAGTCTGTCATGGCAGTCCTCTGGAGAGCAGGATTTCAGATGGCAGAGGTTGACTCCAATCGGAGACCCATCTGCCCGATCTGGTGGGCGCACTTTGCGCAGTTCTTTTGGCGCTGGCAAAGTCAACCCTAAGCTCGGCGAAAACCTTTCCGAGTGCTCATGACCATCTGAAATTCTCAAGCTGATAAGGTGCAATCTCCCGCTCCCGCCCCTGACTATAACCCGCCAGGCGGCTCGAAATCATCTGGCCGAAACTCTGCTAGGTTTGCGCCGGGTCGGACCGGAAAACATAAGACTTCTGCGAAAAAGGAGAAAAAGTTTTCCCCCTTGGAGGCGCGGGGAGGGAAATTGCCTTCCTAATTACGAAAGGGCGGTAATCAATCCCCAAAACTAAAATAAGCCACGTTTTTTCATGAGGTTACACATTTGATTCGCGGATGGTAACAAACTGATTATTTAATGTACGGCGAGCCCTAAGTCCCTTAGTATCGTAAGGATTGCAAGCGCGGCCGATGCCGGTTCGGGCTTGGCAAGCCTCGTGCATCACACTTCGGTATACGAGTCGGGGATGGGGAAGGAATCAGTGACTTTTAGCAAACGCTCCACGCTGCTATTCGTGTTAGTCGCCTTCGTTTTGGCAATGCTTCCTCAGTTTGGCATGGCAGCCACGGTCAGTACTCGTTCCTTGACCGCGCGCAGGAAGTCGCAAAAAGTCAGTGAAACCCCACATGCGCGGAAACGTCTGACCAGGCTTTCGCACAGCCGGCCCGGCACCGCCCGCGTGGCCAGAGCAGGCCGTACCCGGCGTCATCGCTATCACGAGCGCTTCACCGCCAGCTCATTCGTGGACGACAAATTTGAGAGCGACGTCACCACCGGAGAGGATCCGGTTGTCCGCCAGGCCGCCCTGGCTGCCCTGGGCAATATGAACGGAACCGTGCTGGCCATCGAGCCTACCAGTGGCCGGGTTCTGGCGATGGTGAACCAGAAATTGGCCTTGTCGAGTGGCGCCCAACCTTGCTCAACCATCAAGCTGTCCGTTGCCCTGGCGGCCCTGAGCGAGGACATAATCACAAAAAATACAGAAATCAGCCTGGGCCGGCGTAGCCGGATGAACCTTACCACCGCCCTGGCCCATTCCAACAATGCCTACTTCGAGGCCTTGGGACGGCGCCTGGGATTTGAGAAAGTCAGCTTCTACGCCCACCAATACGGACTGGGGGAACTGGCCGGATACAAGGTCGCGGGCGAGCAGCTGGGCACCTATCCGCAGGAGGAGATTTCTTCCAAGCTCGGTGGGGTAGGCAAAATGTGTTCCTTCGGAGAGGGCATCTCGATGACGCCTCTGCAACTGGGCGCCATGGTTTCCGCCATCGCCAATGGCGGCACACTCTACTACTTGCAGCATCCGACTTCTCCGGAAGAGGTCGCCAGCTTTGAACCCCGGATCAAACGCCACCTCGATATTGCTCCCCTGATTCCTGAAATTTCGGACGGCATGGCCGCGGCGGTGAGCTACGGTACGGCGCGCAGCCTACGAGTCAATTTCAACGAGGAAGAAATTCTGGGCAAGACCGGAACCTGCTCCAAGGCAGGAACCCGCTACGGATGGTTCGCTTCCTACGCCAAGACGGATGTGGGGCGAATCGTCGTCGTAGTCTTCTTGCAGGGCGGACGACCGACCTTCGGCCCCAAGGCGGCAGAAATTTCCGGCCACATCTATCGCAGTCTCTATGACCACTCTTTTTTCGCTACTCACCCAACTCTGCCGGCCGACACCGCAGCGGACGTGAAGCCGGTCGAAACGACACAGTAGCCGCTTTCCGGCCATCCGCCATTCAGCCTTCAAACTTCAGTGGCTTCGAAGCCGCAGGCCGCGGGTGCGCCCCAGCCTGCCAGGCTCTCGAGACACTAACGCCCACCCTCCCGGCGGGGCCTCCGCCAACCAGCTCGCGAACCAGGACGAACCACTGATGGCCGCTCTTGCTCTTATCTCTTCCTCTCATCCTTTTCCACCACGCCGTCCTTGATGTTAATCACGCGATGGGCGTATTCCGCGATGTCGTGCTCGTGGGTGACCAGCACGATGGTGTTGCCTTCGGCTTGCAGTCGATCGAACAGGGCCATGATTTCGTTGCCGGTCTGGGAGTCGAGATTGCCGGTGGGCTCGTCGGCCAGGATGATGGATGGGCGATTGACCAGGGCGCGGGCGATGGCGACTCTTTGCCGCTGGCCTCCGGACAGCTCGTTGGGCTTATGCATCATGCGGGACTCCATGCCGACCGCCGTCAGCGCGCCCTTGGCGCGCTCGACCCGCTCTTCGCCGGGGACGCCGGCGTAGATCAAGGGCAGTTCGACATTGTGCAGAGCGGTGGCGCGAGCCAGAAGGTTAAAGGTCTGGAAAACGAAACCGATTTCCTTATTGCGGATGCGCGCCAGTTCGTCGTCGTCCAGTTCGCTGACCAATTGGCTGTTCAGCCAATAGTCGCCCTTGCTGGGCGTGTCCAGGCAGCCGATCAGATTCATCAAGGTGGATTTGCCGGAGCCCGAAGGCCCCATGATGGCGACGTATTCGTTGCGCTGGATGCGTATATTGACTCCGCGCAATGCGTGCACCTGCTGCTCGGACCCCATGTCGTAGGTCTTCCACAGATCTTCGGTGCAGATCATGCACGCCTCGGGAGGCACGGACACGACGGGCTGTTTCATGTTGATGACTTCTGCGGTTGCCATTTTTCTCTCCTGGTCCTCTCGGGACACTTGCCCGCTCCGATCTGATCGGCTGCCTGTTTGGACGTACCACTCAGACAGTCGTTAGTGCCGGACTTCGGCCCTCAGACTTCGGCCGGGAGCAACCTGAGAGCGCTCTCGACCTTCTTGCTCGCCCTGCACTCGGGCGTCCGCCTACGTTCCCTCATCTTCCTTCTTGGGCGCCGTGTTATCTACTTTTACGCTCGCTCCCGGCCGCAGCGTTCGCAGCACTTTGTAGCTGCCGGTGACGATCTCATCACCTGGCTTCAAGCCGCGCAACACCTCGATATCGGTGACCCCGGTGATGCCGGTTTCGACGGGAAGAAATTCAGCCTTGCCAGCGCGGATAACGAACACGCCCTGCATTTCGTCCTTGATTTCGTCTGTACGTTTGGATGCTTCCTTGGGCGGTGCAGCGGCTTGCACTGCGTCTTTCTCTACACTCGCCTTCAAGTCCGTCCACGTCCGAACCGTCAGAGCTTGAATGGGTATGGTCAGGACATGATTGCGCGTGGCCGTGGTGATCTTCGCCGTGGCGGAAAGCCCGGGCCGCAGATTCTCCGGTGCCTCCTGCAGCGTGACGACCACCTTGAAATCCTTCGCTTCCTGGCTGGCCGAGGTCTGCTGCGATGTCGATACGCCCGTGGAGCGAACAATTGCGTTGTTTCCGATCTCGGTGACCACCGCTTTGAACGTCTTCTTGGGGATCGCGTCAATGCTCACTTCGGCAGGCTGGCCCAGACGAACGTTGACGATGTCGGTTTCGTCCACCCGGACCTCGGCGGTGATGACGGACATATCGGCCAGAGTCATCAGGGTGCTGCCGGGCGAATTCTGGATTCCGATCACGACCGTCTCGCCTTCGCGGACCGGCAGGTTGGTGATCATGCCGTCGTAGGGTGCGCCGTAGGTGGTCTTTCGCAACACATCCGCAGCGTGGGTCAGGTTAGCGGCGTTCTGCGCGATGTGGCGCTCGGCCGAATCCTTTTGTGCCTTGGCCTGGGCGACGCGCGCCTGGGCCTGCGCCAGGCCGGCTTGCGCGCTTTGCCATGCCGCCTTCCGGCTGTCGTATTCCGACTTTGCGATCAGCGCGTCTTGATACAGACCTTGAGCGCGGGTCCAATCAAGTTGGGCTCGTTCCAAGTCAGATTGCGCGCGGTTCAAATCGGCCGCGGATGTATTCAGCGCGGCGTCGGAGGCCACCGCATCGGTCCGGGCGGCTTCCAGGCCAGCCTGCGTGGCGTTCACGTCGGCTGACGACTGCACATTTTCCAGTTGTGCCAGCAATTGCCCTTTCTTAACCCGGTCGCCTTCCTTCACATAGAGCCGAGTGATCTTGCCGAAAGCATTGGCGCCGATATTGACGTAAGTTTTTGGCTTGATCTCGCCGGATGCGCTGACAATCGAAGCCAGATCCATCGCATCCGCTTTGCCAGTCTGGACCGTGACCACGCCCTTATGGCTTTGATGAACCGCAATGCCGGCAATCGCCAGTACGATCACGGCGATGCCGCTTCCAATCGCTATTTTCTTTCCCGTGCTCATTGTTCCCCTGTCGCACCCTTCGACACCGCACTCTAGAGTGATCCGCTGACGGAACCGCTCGCCGGGGCCCTGATCCCAGACTCTAACTCTTGGACTCTAATGCTGGATCAGCGCTGTCACGTCTTCCGGATTCCCGGCGCAACTGGGGACACGCGATCAGATACGGCATTGCGGATACAAAAGTTCCAGTGGGCCAATTGCCTTGCAGGCGCAGATCCTGGCTAACCAGGCGATCTGTTGATAACAATCGATTATAGCGTGAGCCGGGCGGAGAATCGAACAAACTCCGGACCTGGCCCGAGGGAGAGAAACCGCCCGAAAAACGCCATTCTGGAAGCGGATTTTACAATCGTTACAATCGGTTAGGGAGCATTACTTAGCTTGCCTTAGTCACCCTAAAGTCATAGAATGACCTTCCAAGGGTTGTTGTCGTAAGGAGTGCCGCCTTATGTCCCGGGTAGGTTTTCTGAATCGCCTTTTCGTCGTTTTGATTCTGCCGTCCCTTCTGACCTTAGCCTCGGTGTCGTTTGCCGGCGCGCAGGATGGGAAGACCGACGGTGCCGATCCTGCTGCAGCGGATTCTTCTGCAACCTCTGCGGCATCGCCTTCGACGCCGGGAACGGAAAAAGGTGCCGCGGAATCCGATCCGCTGAAGCGCCCACTCACAGAAAAACAGAGAAAGCAAAACTCCAAGTCGTTAAAGATCGAGTTGAGCAAAACCTACAAGAAGTGGCTCGATGAAGATGTGCGCTGGATCATTACCGACGAAGAACAGAAGGCTTTCAAACTGCTATCGAACGACGAAGAGCGCGACCAGTTCATCGAAGCTTTCTGGCAGCGCCGCGATCCCACTCCGGACACCATCGAGAACGAATTCAAAGAAGAGCATTACCGGCGCATGGCTTACGCCAACGAACATTTCGCCGCCGGCATTCCGGGTTGGAAAAGCGACCGCGGCCGAATTTATGTGATGTATGGTCCCGCGGATGAGATTGAGTCGCATCCTTCTGGTGGGTCCTACCAGCGTCCGATGGAAGAAGGCGGCGGCGAGACGTCCACTTTTCCTTTTGAAGACTGGCGCTATCGCTATTTGGAAGGCATTGGCCAGGAAGTGATCATCGAGTTTGTGGACACCTGCATGTGCGGCGACTATCACATGACCATGGATCGGTCAGAAAAAGATGCGCTGCTTTATACACCCAATGCCGGGCTGACCTTGTACGAGCAGATGGGAATGGCCAGCAAAGCGAACCGGTTCTCCGGTGGCGGCCTGGAACGATTGGGCACGGGCCCTTTCAGCAGCACCCAGCAGACCAAGCAGTTTGACCGACTGGAGCAGTTCTACAAGCTGCAGAAACCTCCGGAAGTGAAGTTCAAGGATCTGGAGGAAGTGGTCAGCCACAAGATCAGCGTAAACCTGATGCCGTTTGATGTGCGCACCGATTTTGTGAGAGTGACGAGCGACACGGTCCTGGTTCCGATTACGGTCCAAGTAAAAAATCGCGACGTCACCTTCGTGAACAAGGATGGCGTGCAGCGCGGCACGGTCAACATTTTCGGACGCGTGACCACGCTTACCGGCAAGATCGTCCAAACCTTCGAAGACACGGTGCAGATCGATGTTCCGGCCGAGTTGCTGCCCCAGGTTACCGACAATTCCAGGGTTTACTGGAAGGCGCTTCCGCTCCGTCCGAACCTCTATCGAATCGATGTCGCCGTGAAAGATGTTAACGGGGACCGCTCGGGATTGTGGAGCAGCCGATTGGCCGTGCCCAGCTTCGACGACGACCGTCTGTCGTCTTCGTCGCTGATCGTAGCCGACGTCATGCAGCCGGTTTCCACCAAGGAAATTGGCACGGGCATGTTTGTCATCGGCAACACCAAAGTACGGCCGCGCGTGTCACCTTCGAACGGCAAGCCAGCGGCGTTCAAGCGCAACCAAAAAGTTTATTTCTGGATGCAGATTTACAATTTAGGCGTGGACGACAAGACCCACAAGCCCTCGGCGACAGTTGAATACAACGTGATTAACGCGGCCACGAACAAAGCGGTGATTCACACCGTGGAATCTACGGACCAGATGGGCAATATCGGAGACCAGGTGACCCTGGAAAAACCGCTCTCGGCCTCCAGTCTTGATCCCGGGGTCTATCGTATTCAAATCAAGGTGAACGACAACATCTCCAAGCAGACGGTTGATCCATCGGCAACTTTTGCCGTGGAGTAACCTCCTCGCTTGGTCTCCTGAGGTGTTTGCAGTGAAGTTGGGGAAACTCGGGTTGAAGCTCGGGTTATTGGGAATTGCGCTGGCGCTGCCAGTGCTGGCTGTCGACCGCCCAGGTTCCGCCTCGATCTCCGGGTATGTGCGCAGCGCCGCCGGCGTGCCCCAAATGGGCGCTCTGGTGGAAGTGCTGGGCTCAGCCGCCCACTCGTTCAAGGTGTTTACCGACGAGCATGGCTTCTATTCCGCCAGCGGATTACTGCCTGGGGTTTACAACATAAAAGCGTATTCTCCGTCATTTCTTCCCGCGCTCCGGGAGAAGGTGGGGCTTCGCCCCGGCAGCAGCGTGATGGTGGACCTCAAGCTCAGCGGGCTGTTCGAGGCGATCCGGCTTCCGGCCATGCGGGGCGGCGCCAGCGAGGACGATGACTGGAAGTGGGTGCTGCGCTCGGCCTCCAACCGGCCCATCCTGCGCATGCTGGACGATGGTTCGCTCAGGGCGGCATCGGAATCCGGAGCTCCCAGTCACGAGCTCAAGGGAACGCTTTCGTTCGTAGCCGGTTCGGCTTCCGAAGGTTTTGGCAGCGCCTCTGACATGAGCACGGTCTTTTCGGTGGAGAAATCGATTTTCTCCTCCGGAACCATGGCCTTTCAGGGCAATGTCGGCTACGGCAACGGCTCGCCCAATGCGGTTCTGCGCGCATCCTACAGCCACACTACCGCCAATGGGTCGAAGCCGGAGATGGCTTTTACCATGCGCCGCCTGGCCGCGCCTGGAATTGATCCGCACACCACCGCCCTGCAGGCGCTGGCACTTTCCGCCTCCGATGAATTTACCCTCGGAGACGTTCTCGAGCTTCGCTTCGGAAGTGAATTGCAGACGATTCAATTCATGGGACGGGTGACGGCGTTCCGTCCTTTTGGATCGGCTGATCTGCATCTTTCACCCAACACCGTGCTGGAGTACCGCTACGCTACTTCGCAACCCGACAACCGAGTGGAAAAAGGTTTTGACGCGGCGCCGGCGGATCTGAGCGAGTCCGGCCCTCACGTGAGCCTGGCGGGTTTTTCGTCGTCGCTTGAACGAGCTCATCATCATGAAGTCTCGCTTTCCCGCCGCATGGGCAACACAAATCTGCAGATTGCGATGTATTCCGACCGGGTGGCGGACCCGGCGCTGACCGGCGTGGGCGATGCCTCGGCCGACAGCGGGGAAGTGCTGCCCGATCTATTTTCCGAGACCTTCACCTACCGCGGGAAGAAACTAGACGCAAATGGCATGCGAGTCGTATTGCAGCGCCAGCTGGCCTCCGATCTTACGGCGACGCTCGACTATGGATTCGGGGGAGTGCTTGACCTGAAGCAGGCCGACGTCGCGCTACAAGAGGCACGCCGCGACAGCCTGGTGCGGAATCGTCACACCGCTGCGGCGAAATTCAGCGGCACGCTGCCGGGCAGCAAGACGCGCTGGATTGCCTCCTACCGCTGGATCAGCGGACAAGCACTCACGCCGGTCGATATGTTTAATGCGTCGGCGGGACAGTCGGACCCGTATCTGAACATTTATTTTCGCCAGCCAATTCCCCGAACCGGTTTCCTGCCCGGCCACATGGATGCGGTGGTGGATGTGCGCAACCTTCTAGCCCAGGGATATGTGCCCTTGCTCGGTCAGGATGGGCGCACGGTGTACCTGGTGCAGTCGGCCCGCTCGATTCGGGGCGGCGTGGCGTTTAGTTTCTAGCTCCGTCTTCAGCCCTCAGCCCCTCAGCTCAAAACCAAGTTCCGTGTTTCGTAGAGACGCGCTCGTTACGTCTCTCCTGGATTCTCCTGGTAAGAGCTGCTTGGTACGACGAGGTACTTGGTAAGACGTGCCTGGTAAGACGTGCCGACGTGCTCGGTAAGAATGGCTTCCCCGATGTCAACCTGTCTCCATCCCAGGGAGGCTTCGTACAACATTAAGGTGTTTTCTTCGTGGAATGGGGAGGCACGTTTCTAAGGCGAGTGGAAAAAAAAGCGGATGCGCCGGGCGCATCCGCGAAAGAGAAACTGCAATCGCTAGAAGATGATCTTGGCGGCGAGTTGCATGTTGAAGGCTTCGCCAGGGCCGATCCCGGGAGCGCCGTTGAAGTCCCCGATGGTGTCGCTCACAAAACCATTGCTACCCACCGATCCGCCGCCGGAGGCGAGGTTGACCCGGTTCAGCAGGTTAAACATTTCCGCCCGTAGCTGCACCTTGAGCCGCTCGCCAATCGGAATGTTCTTGAACACCGAAAGATCCACAGCTCCGTACCCCGGCGCATAAAACCTGTTGCGCGTGAGGTTGCCAGAGAAAGTCGTTCCCGGGCAAACAAACGCCGCCGGGTCGACCCACTGCTCGCCTCCCGCCGCCGCGGAGAACTTGTGAGAAAGGCCGGCGAAGGGATCGGACACGAGGTCACAACCAGGGCGCGAGAAGCCGCCCGAGATGTTGAACGGCTGTCCGGTGTGAAACGACAACAGACTGTTCACCTGCCAGCCGTGGGTGAGGATTTTGGGGCCGTGCGATGAACCCGGCACGTCGTAGGTGAGACTGGTGGTGAAGTTGTGTCGCGTGTCGAAGTCTCCGTTGCCGTACTCCGCCTTCAGGTTGTAGCTGTCTAACGGAATCACGCCGCGGTACTCGCTCATCACATCCAGTGCGTGCGCCCAGGTGTAGCCGAGCTGCGTGGAGAGCCCGTGCCAGGACCTGATTCTCAGGGAGCTCTGGAGGGAATTATAGTTCGATGTGCCGATGCTGTTGAGTTGCAGGATGGTACCGACATTCGGGTACAGAGCGTTGAACCGGCCGGTCGCACTCGCGCCGACCTGGTTGATATTCAGCATAGCGCTCAACTTGCGCCCTTCGCTGCCAACGTAGCCAATCTGGAACACGGCGGCGCTGCCGAAGCTCTTTTCGACCTGCAGATTGTAGTTAAAGAAGTAGGGTGCGCGGAAATTCTGGTTGACCGAGTAAACATTGTAAGTATTGTCGCCGGTGACCGGATCCGGGGCACCACCGCAGCTCGCGTCGGTGTTGAAATTCAAGCTGGGGCAAAGTTTGACTCCGGGAAAGACCGACTGGCCGCCCGTCTGGGCGGTATCCCAGTTGTAGACGTTCTTGCTGTAGTTGTCGGTGGCCGCCGGTCCCACGGGGTTGTCCTCAAGACCGTCCGCTGCGCCTGAGGGTGGACGGAAGTCCAGGAACGGGTTCATGTTGATCTGATCAAAGAAGACGCCAATTCCACCGCGCACCACCAGATCGCCATTGGCGTTCGGCTGGTAGGCGAAACCGAAACGCGGTGCGAAGTTGTTCCGGTCAGGCTTGAAGACGGAGTCGATTCCATTGCCCTGGATGGGCATCCCTGTCCCCGGGATGAACACCGCCAAGTCCTTGTTGACGCTATACAGCGGCCCGAAGTACTCGTAGCGCAGACCGAAATTCAGATTCAGCCTGCGGGTAACCTGCACCGAATCCTGGGCAAAGAAATTGAAAGCGTTCACTCTTACGAATCGTTCCGGGTTGCCCACGGCAATCGAGGAGGTGGAGACGTCGCCGGCGAGAAAGTCAGCCAGGGCGCAGGTGGGATCATCAGTTGCGCATGTTCCCGCCCAGGGTCCCTGGGTTCCGTCGAAGGCAAATTTTCCGGTCCCACGCCGGTGATAAAACTCATTCACCCGGCCTTGCCGGACCTCGCCTCCGAAACGCAGCTGGTGCCTGCCCACGTTATAGGAAACGATATCGGCCAGCATGCCGGTGACATCATTGCGACCTTCGGGCGGCGTGAGGCCGATCTGCTCAAAGCCGGAAATCGCAAGGTTCGGGGCTCCCAGGATGGGCTGGCCCTTGATGGTCGCGTCCGGGCTCAGGAACAAGCCCAAGGCCTTGGTGTCGAAGCTGTGGTTGGCGTCGCTGAATGTCTGGTTGAAGTAGTTGATCCCGAACAGCAACTGATTCGTCATTCGCGTGCTGAGAACGGAGTTGAGCGTGGCCGCGTAGTTGAAGACGTGAATGGGAGCCTTTTCGAAGTAGTACTGCAGATTCGAGCTGGCCGTGCCCAGCGCGGGGCTGCCGCCGAGCGGCGCAGTTTGGCTGCCCTGCCCGCCAAACCAGCGGACGGAGAGATGATGCCTATCGGTGAAGTTGTGGTCAATTTTGGCAACCCCGTTATAACTGTACCCGGTGGAGGCAATCGGGCTGAAGAAGTTGCCGGTGGTCGCGGGGAGAGAATTGATCAGTGATGGCCAGAGGATGGGTGAGGTGTTGGTGACCGGATTGCCAATCAGCGTTTGGGAGAGCGGACTGGGTGTAATGCCGTTGGCGCTCAGCAGTGCCAGAGCTTTGGTTTGCCAGGCAAAGGAAGGTTCCGTAGCTAATCCGGACAGGCCGATGAGGTAGTTCTGTTTCTCAAAGGTGACGAAGAAGAATGTCTTGTCCTTGATGATTGGACCGCCGAAACTGAACCCATAGTTCTGGTTGCGCAGCGCGGGCGCTTTGGGGACGGTGGCACTGGGAGTAAAAAAGGGTGAGGCCGCGCCGTAAAATTCATTGCGGTTGTAGTAGTAGGCGCTGCCATGTAAATTGTTGGTCCCGGATTTTAGCACCAGATTCACCGTCCCGCCAGCGTTGCGCCCCGCCTCGGCTCCGGATTGGGTCTGTGCGGAAAACTCGTCGGTGGCGTCAATGGGCATGATGATGCCGGCAATTCCCGAGACGCCACCCTGATTGACCGCAGGAATGTTGTGCCAGAAGTCGTTGTTGTCCACGCCATCAATCTGCCAGTTCATCTGGTTGGGACGGGTTCCATTGAGTGAACCGTAACCCCCCACGGCGTAGCCGCCGTAACCCGGCGCGGTCGCAATCAACTGGGTGAAGTCACGTCCGTTCAGAGGAACGTTCTGCACTACGGTCGAAGGAATGGTCATGCTCTGGGTGGCGGTGGTCGTATCCACGGTGACCGCCGCCGCGGAAACTTCAATCGCGGTGCTCTGTGTCCCCATCGTGAGCTTGACCGGCAGAGTGTATACCGATCCTGCCGCGACCTGGACGTTATCGACATTGATGGGCTGGAAACCACTGGCTGAGACTGTGATCTTGTATGAGCCGAGCGGCAGATCCTGAAACGAAAACTGACCGTCCGTGGTGGTGACCGTGCTAAGCGCAACGCCGGTCGCGTTGTTGGTGGCTCTTACGCCGGCCCCTGAAACCACGGCTCCGGAAGGGTCAGCAACCGTACCATTGATCGCACCTCGGAACGTTTGAGCCTGGCCGGACACCGCCACTAACAAGAGAACCACCACAGTTTGTAATAGGCGCCGCATTTTTTCCTCCGGGAGAACATTTGTTGTTGGTGTTGCGAGTTTGGTTTCTGTGGTCACGTAGGGGGCCAAAGTCCGAAAATCTCCCAACATCTGTAAGCTCAATCGTTTGCCAGCGTGCCTTGAGCGGGAGGAATCCGAGCCATGAAAGAAAATCGGTATCTACCTATGAAAAGTGGAAGATCGGGGCCATAGATCGAATGTTTGCCCCGGAAACTGCGGCCAATGGGTGAAGATTCACCCGCTCTACAGGATGGCGATTGAGGCTTGCTTCGCCCGGAGTACGCGCGCTCCAGTAATCAATTCTTTCCCCACCGCCCCTTTGTGGTAGGCTCCCTTCTCCTTAATATTCTTTTTTCCATGACGGATGCCAAGTTTGAACGTCGTTTGGGGCAGCGCCTTCCAGTGCGGTTGCCTGTCTCTGTCAAGGCTGCGGCAGAGCCGGCCGCCACCACAGGCGTCACCCGCGATTTGAGCACGGGCGGGATCTTCCTCTATACCGACTCGCGAATTAGCGAAGGCAGCGAGCTCGAAGTGGTGTTGATCCTGCCACCCGAAATCACCAAAAGCGAGCAGCAGTGGGTATGCTGCCGGGCTTCGGTAGTAAGGGTAGAAGACGGTCAGGACGGAGCGAGCTTTGGAGTCGCCGCGCGTATCCGCAGCATGGAAATTCTGCCAGAAATCCCCAGTTAACCTGCTGATCACAATGGGGTTGAATCATTTTCTGCGGCCGTCCGGTCGAAGCCACGCGTACGCGCTGGAGTGCTGCGCTCGCAGAATTTTTAAAGAAATGTGAAATTTTTTGTCACTTTGCATCAATTTCGGTGCAATAATGCTGGCCCTTGAACTGCCCTGGTTCAAGAAATCCTTAATTCAACGATTTCGATTTTCCGATCGTAAATTTGGAGATCGCGAAGATTCGAGTAGTGCTGCATGTGGCTTGAAAAAATATCTGCCGGCGTGTTGCGAGTGCTGACCCCGCTGGGGCCGCGCTACATCAAGCCTTCGTTGTCGCAACGCGTTTACCTGCTTTGGATCTTTCGCCACTTTCAAGTCCTACCCATGCAGGTGCTGACCCCGGGACAACGGAAGTTTATGGACGACTTGTGCGTGGAGCTCCGCTTTGTCTCGCTCTCCGAGGCGAACGGAGTGGAAGCACCCGTTCTCGGAACTCTGGAGCGCCAGCCGCCCGTAACTGCAACAGAAATGCCATCGCGTCGGCCGAGCACCGGAATCTCGGACGTCCGGTTCGCGCCCGCGCCGTACAATCTGCAGCGACGTTCATAGCAGATTCTCCTGGTGCTGCAGGCGCTGATTGTCCCAGTGCTATGTTTTACGGGGCGGCGGCGTTGGTACCCTTGCAATCGCCTGTGGTATATTCTTCGAGGAATCGGCAGTCCGCCGAATCGAGCGGTTCCGGCGGGCCGCTTCCCGGGCTGCCGCCTGAGGCCATTCACCCGCAACCCGATCGGCGGGTCCCAGGGCCTGGAACTCCATCCACAGATGGGCGCGTAGCTCAATTGGCAGAGCAACTGACTCTTAATCAGTAGGTTGTAGGTTCGATTCCTACCGCGCTCACCATCCCTTTTGGAATGAACAACGGAGTGATCGATCCCGATGACGAGTTGTTACCCGATGTTACCCAAATGTCAGGCAACAACGCGGTCGCAATGTCGTCGGCGTCGGAACGGTCATAGGTTTCCATTGCGAGGTTGACTTTGCTGTGACCCAGAATGTCTGACAAAACTCTGGGGTGCACGTGGGCCTTGCGCAGCCGTGTAGTCAGCGTGTGACGGAAGTCGTGCCAGCCGCCAATCTCAATGCCCAACTTTTCACAGGCAGGCCGTAGGTAGCGCCTGAGGGCATTTCCGTCGTCCAAAGGGGTGCCCGCTCGAGAAGAGAAGATCCATTCACTGCCAGCAATCTGGAGCATGCGTTCTTTCAGTTCCAGAGAGACCGGCAGCTTGCGGACTGACTTCCTCGACTTCACGTCGCCCACCTTCCCATTGTAAATACGCCGAGAAATGCTGATCATCAAACGGGTTCTGACTGCGAAGCCGCGATTTGTGACTGCTCTACGGGGTGCTGCGGGAAGTCATTAGCGATTGTCAGTTGCCAGCGCATTTCGCCACGGCAGGCTTACCGCACGGCGTTCCGACGTCGTTGTCACTGGATACGGATTCGATCTGGCAAGAGGTGTTCATTCAGCCGCAGGCACAAAGACATTTTAGGGTAGCAGGTTTTCGATATGCGAATCCAGTCATCCGAAAGTTTGGTAGTGGGCTGTTTTGAAACTAACGGCCCAAGGCGTAAGCTTCCCCGGTCGAGAGCAGGGGAACCTCCCGACAAGGCGGAGGTGTGCATTTGAACGACTTTCCAGACATCGGGCTGGTGGAAAAAATAGGGGCCTCTATGTTTAGGCCTCGCCTATGCATCACGCATCGCGGCGAAAGGAAGGTTGAACAGGTTGCGGTTCAATATCCTTCTGGCTACTATGACCCATTTCATTCCACGGTATCCACGGCGACGATGAATATGCATGGCGAAACGTACAGAGTAGGCAGGTCGAAATATATTCGCGCTTGGGTCTACAACACGTTTGGATTCGTAGCTAGACGATGCCAAGTGTTTGTAGAGAATATCTGGCTGGAGAGTCGGCTGATAGAATCCGAGCGCTCCCCGCTCCATTGGACTGATCTTGACGATGTTTATGTGTTTCCCGCAATGCACCACGGCCACAAATATGGTCATTACATTGACATCTGTTCAAGTGATTCCATAGAGCCAACTCTGCAAATCATTAGCCAAAAGGCAAAGAAGGGGTATCACCGCTTTAGGGAATCCGGGATTTATCGCATAGAACTGTCTGCGGAAGCAGACAGGCCATGCCGTGCGGGACATTTGATGTTAACCGTTAGCCATGATGGCAATTGGGATAATCTTCATATTGTATCGACAAGGGAAAGCAGGCCATTCCTATATTGGTCAAATAAGTTTTAGGCTGCTTTGGACGTTTCTTTGTAAGTGAGAAATTCGACAAGTTCCGCAACGGTCCATACGTGATCTGCCATCGCCGCTTCCATTGCGCGGGTCACGCGCAATGTCTGATGCACGCGGCAGAAATTGTAATAGGAATAGTAGATCGCAACCATGTGGGCGATTCGAACACCGCACGAGACTCAAATCGCTGGGGTGCCGGAAAATCCACTGCGCTGCTAGTTTTTATCGGTGGATCGTCGCTTTATCGGGGCAGGGAACTCGGCAGCCATCTTCCTTATACGTCCTGTGTGCTCACCAAGGGCAGTTTTCAATTGTTGGAGAATTTCATCTAGTTGGGGAGAGGCGGGAGTCTCCACGGCCTGGGCGCAGAGTTCCTTGATCCGATCTTCCAATCGCTGGGGCATGGGGCAGAAAATAAAGATCTCACAAGACGGTCGGAGCGTTCGATACAGTAAATACTGTAAGAATCGTCTCCGAAATCCCATTGGGTGGCCTTTGGCGATACGCTCAATCCGCATGAAATTCTCAGCAGGCTCAAAAATATGTGGGCCGCAGCACCTTTAGGATTTGATTTCGTCCGACCGTCGGACGGAATCAACTTGCATTCTTTTGGGTGCCTGTTATCCACATCAACCAGCCTTGTCGGGAAGGGAATCAAAGACGGCGGGAAATGGGTGGCGTTCGTGTTGCACTGGCCTTTTGCACGAAGTCGTTACATGGTAGTGACGGCATATTTCGCAGAATGATCGCCCAAGGGACAACCGCACTATTCACAATTTCATCAATACTGGCGGTCCACAAACACTCTCTTCGAGATAATTGTGGGAGGGGTCATGCAAGAAAATAAGAAGAAATGGATGGAACTCTGCGAACGCGCTGCTGATGAACAAGACCCCAAGAAACTGGCTGCGCTGATCTTGCAGATCAACTTCGTCCTCGAAGCCAAAGAGCTACGACTGAAAGGCGAAATCCCTACGCAACTCACTGCCGAAGACGATGTTGCAAATCTAGACCTTTGACTTCCTCTAACCAGCTTTGTTGGGAAAAGAATCAAAGACGGAAGGCAAGTGGCGCTCGTTTTGAACTGGTTTCTTCACACATGAACGCGTGACGTGGTAATCGTAGCATTGGCCGCAGAATGAGTGCCCGCAACACTCCTGACTGCAGTCAGAGCATATCGACATTCCACAGTCCGCGCACTTGGCTACAGCGGCCTTGCCACACGGCATACCTACGTCGCTGTCACTCGATACGTATTCGATTTGGCCGAATGGATTCATTCGCATTCGCTGAGGTCACGATTCGCCATATCCCGCAAACTAATTAGCATGTCCAACGCGTCACGCAAAGCGGTTCGTTCGGCACGGGATAAATTTGGAAAGCCGCTGTCGATATGATCGATAACTGCCAAAGATGCCGCCGCGATCCGTTGCTCTAATCTTTGCGGGTCTCTTTCGCACAACGCCAGATGGCATAGTTTTCGCCACGCGGCTTCATTTGAAAGAATATCGCTCATGGAATCGTTCAAAGGAACTAATTATGTCGAAGGGTCCCCAGCCTTTAAGGGTTTCCATCGATCAAATTATGAAACGTGGCGATTGCATGTAAATGGCACCTCTCGGCTAGGGAACTTACCTTAGGCTTCAACCAGCCTTGTGCGACGGGCTTTGCGCACAGCGTCCCTACGTCGTGGTCACTGGATATATTCGATTTGGCAGAATCGATTCAGAAGTGTTGCCAGCGGCATTCGGCCTCAATTGGATTACGATCCCTCTATGGGAACCGCCACTATCCCGAAACGCAATCTTCGGGTCACGAAATGGCGCGGTACCATCCCTGCAGTTGGTGTCTGCACTTTTTGTGATCGCCTATTTTCCGTTCCTTTGACCGCCCTGAAAAGGGTTGCCGACGCGCAAGAGAGTCTTCGAGTTCAATTCGCCGAACACAAGTGCAAAAGCGAGACGGGCAGCTAAAAACAAGCGGAGCGCGACGAAGTAAGGTATTTCCTGTATCACAAATGTTCGCATCTCCGGTATTATTTCCTTCACTCTGTTTCCGATCAAGAGCTAAAACCCCCAAAATACAGCGATGGCACGGTTCGTGCTACATTTCTCGTGGATTTAGAAGCAGGCACATGCCGAGGAGGTAATGGGCCATGCGAGAAAACAGAGAGCAATGGATGGAACTCTGCGTGCAAGCTGCCGACGAACAAGACGTCCAGAAACTGGCGGCGCTGATCTTAAAGATCAACTTCATGCTCGAAGCCAAGGAGCTGCGGCTTAAAGATGCAACCGTCAGCCTTCCACCTTCCGCGAAAACGGAATAATTCGATCCCCAGTAGCCGACTCGGAGACGCTTCGTTGCACTAGGGATGGTTGAAAATAGTCAGTCTCGATGCAACCCGAAAAGAACGATTGCATCGTAGGGTTCCACGGCAACCACCATGGCGAAGACGATCCTAATCGTCGATGACAACGCGTTTGTCCGTCAAATATCTGTGAGGCATTCAAACGGGAAACCGACTTTGAGGTCTGCGGAGAGGCAGAGAACGGAAAAGAGGCGATTGCGAAGGCTCTGGAACTGCACCCAGACTTGATCGTGCTGGATCTTTCCATGCCTGTAATGAATGGTCTTGATGCGGCCCGCGAATTGAAAAGGTTGATGCCTACGGTACCGCTGATCATGTTCACGTCGTGCGCTGATTTATTTTCAAAGGAACAATTGCGTTCTGTGGGTGTGGCAGAGGTAGTTTCAAAATCTGATATTTCTGTGCTTACACAACGAGCGCGGGCACTTCTTCATCAAAACGCTGCTTGATACAAGCATTGTGTCGAGCTAACCTAGCCCGCCCGTTTCTGCCACGTAGCTACTTCTTGACGCAGAATGTTCAGTCCGTTCAGCGCATCCTCGATGGCTTGGTTTTCTTCGGGCGTCCCACCGTGGTTCAGATCGAACTCGTGCAATCTCGCTCTGATCCCATTTTCCGCTACTTGGATCTCCTCTTCTATTCTCCACCAATCGGTTTCGAGCAATGCAGTCCTGTAGAGTTCTTGCCAACTATATTCAGTGTCCATGTGGCCTCCCGCCGCCTCCAAGACAAAGAACTTTCCCCAAAATATTAACGAAGCTAAGAACGGCGGTCAGTCGGGTATCGAACAGATCTTTGTTTAATCTTAATGGCGAAATAAAGGCGAAACTGCTAAACTGCGTCCGTGGACGAATCGCGCAAGCGCGTGCTGGCGATCATGGCTTCAATACTCGCAGCGCGGAAACTTGCTCAATTCGACGGAGCGAAGCGCGTTCCTGCTACGATGTGCGCAATATCGGACGCGATTCGTTGGGCGGAAGAAATTATGAAGGAACTTGATAGCCGCTGGCCTACGGTGAGATACACGAAACCGTGAGGAAACTGGCTTACAGTGGTGTTCCAGCATCCCATCTGAAAGCGAAGGGTTTGAGTGCCGTTTTTATCCCAAGACGAGAAATGTTAATAGCAAGTGACGCGTCGTCCAACATGGTCAAGGCCACGTGCCAATACGATCGATCGCCTTTATCCGTCATATTCAAATTCTTCTTATTCGCCGTGATCCATGAGTATGGCACCGCATACGCTTCGTTTCTGTCCATGCATGACAATATGAAATAGCTGTCCTCGCCTTCTGCAAGGAAGCGATCCCAGTTCGGGTGAAACGCGTACCAGTACGGCTGGTAATCGCCTTGATAGCGCTTTGAAACTGCACAACACGCTCGAAGTCGTTTATCAGTACTCCAGAACAGCGTGCGTGTATATCGTATTAGTTCCTTACCTTTGGTGTTGGCAAAGGCATCGACTGCCTCCTGTCGTTTCGTGTTCAGCAAATCTGGGTCCGTGCGATCTTGTTTGTAGCTTTCTCGCTCACCACCTTCGTTCTCAATCGGACCTCGGTCCACAATCTGCTGTGTTTCCACATCCACAGCTGTTGTGAATATGACATCGATGATCCTGTCAATTTTCGTGTATTCGAAAGGCCTGAGTAATTGCCGAATCTGGGTCAACGTACTCGGATCATCGGACTTTTCTTTTATCTGAACCAGCTTGATCAGCCGCTCGATGCTGATGAGTCTCATGTCCCATGCAAATCGAGAACCCCGCACCTGCGCCTCCAGAGCGCCCGTATCCTCGCGGCCAACGATTATCAGCATGGAGGCATTCGCTTTTATCCGCCCCTCTTCACGCAATCTCTCCTTGTATCCTGCAAGCTTGTCCAGCGACACTGTTACGTAATCTGTTGTCTTAACCTCTATGACGATCTCGGGATCTGATTCAGAACGCCAAATTCCATCGAAGCCTATCGCTGTCTTCTTTCCCTGATACAGGCCATCCTCGACCTCAAAATCTAGCCTTCGCCCCAGCTCATTCACGATGTCTTGAAGAATCGATCCACCCCGCTCGAAGGCCTTTTCAAGGCACTGTCGAGCGTAAACGAAGAGAGAGTCGCTAGGGACCACCCGGAGATAGCTGCGGAATTCGCGGGATGCTTGGGAAGAATCTCGGAGGGTGCCGTCGCCTGCGCTGGCCACGACTTGATCGACTGCCATTTTCAGAACTTCGTCACGATTGCTCTTCCAAAAACTGAGAAGCGGCATGGCACCGATGATACCAAGCCCCATCAAGTACAACAGAGTCGGGAGCCCGGTGTTTGAAAGATGTGTCAAGATACACGGTCATTTTGGGGTCCAGTTTTTAGGTAACAAGCTGGGTAACAACCCTGCCTAAATCTGCCTAAAATCGCCTAAACATGCACTCGTAAATCATTGGGAACTCGTTGAAATCATTCATTTTCAGCGTTTGACTGCCGAACAGTAGGTTGTAGGTTCGATTCCTACCGCGCTCACCATCTTTTCAAGCACTTGCCGGGGTTGCTGTTTTAGGTGTGCCGTAAAGTGTGCCGTAACTCAATCCGGCTACGCCCGTTTCTCTACTGCTATGTCTTGATCGAGCGCAGCGCGCACGATCTCTAGCTCGGGATGCTGATACTGCATCGCAGTCTTCACATCCTTGTGGCCCATGGTTTTCATTGCTCGACGAATCCTCTCTGGCATCGACCAGGCAGGTGCATGAGTTTGTGAACCGGCTCCATCTGAATGACCGTGTGTTGCTCGTCGGCGACCGTAGGCAACATGAGGCGGTTGAGGCCGGGCGGCCCTTCGCGCAGCTCCAGGACGCCGGCATGAAAACGGTGAAGCTCGAAGAGATCGTGCGCCAGAAAGACCCAGAACTGAAACAGGTAGTGGAGCAGTTGCTCGCGGCGAAGTCCGCGGGGCGCTACAGAATCTTGACTGGCAGGGCCGAGTCCATGAGATTCAAGGCCACGAGGAGCGCATCGCCACTATCGCGAAGCAGTACGCAAAATCGCCGGAGAACACGCTGGTGATTTCTCCCGATAATCGCTCTCGCATCGAGATCAACGAGCGCGTCCATGCGGAATTGCAGCGGAGTGGTCTCGTCAGCAACGAGGAGCACAGCATCAGGACGCTCGTGCCGCGCCAAGACCTCACCGGCGCGGACCGCACATGGGCCGAGCGCTATGAGGTGGGCGATGTGCTGCGCTATTCGCGGGCATCGAAGGAGACCGGGATCGGGAAAGGCGCGTACGCACAGGTGAAGAGCATCGACGCGCCGAAGAACCGGCTGACCGTCGAGCTGCAAGACGGCACGCAGCGCACTTACGATCCACGCCGACAGCAGGGCGTTTCCGTCTTCCGCGAGGAGATGCGGAGTTTTTCAGTAGGCGACCGCATTCAGTTCACCGCGCCAGCCAACAACCTCAGAGTTGCAAACCGCGAGTTGGGGACCATCGAGAGCATCGGCGAAGACGGGCGGTTGCGCCTGAACATGGACAATGGCCGCCCAGTCGAACTCGACCCGCGCAAGCATCCGCATCTCGACCACGGCTATGCCATGACCAGCCACTCCAGCCACGGACAGACTGCCGACCGTGTCCTGATTCACGTGGACACCGAGTTGGGCGCTAAGGATCTACTCAACAGCCGCATGGCCTATGTCTCGGTCTCACGTGGACGCTATGACGCCCAGATTTATACGAACAATGCATCGACGCTGGGCAGTAACTCAGCCGCGACGTGTCCCATTCTCCTGCGATTCAGCAAGAGCAAGGAGCGCACAAGATAGAACCACAAACCACGCACACGAATCAGATCAGTCAGGGTTTTGGTCTAGGTCTGTGATGCGGCATTCCCGAATGACATGCCCCGGATAGCCAGAGCATAGCCGAGGCCCGGCCAGTGTCAAAGCCGCGCTTCGCGCACCGCGTTCGCGGTCCAAGAGCTTTGACACTGGCCTTTGCGCCTCGGCTTATTATTCAGCTATCCGGGGGATGTCAGATTCTCACTTCCACGAACCGGGCTCCGCGCCGAGTCGCTCTCGGAGGAGATCTGGGACTTGAGAAAGACGTGTTCAAACAAGCATTCTCCTACGAGCATGAGAATCATTACTTATAGCGACCTGCATCTTGAATTTGGCTCGGGCTGGATGTTGCCGCCGGCAGTGAACGGAGATGTCATGATCCTGGCAGGCGATATCGTCACGCTCAGCGATTATGAGCCGCTCGACCAGATTCTGCGGAAGTGGAAGAAACCCGTCCTCTATGTGACGGGAAACCACGAATATTACACGCGGCGGCCGATGAACGAAGAGGAGTGCAGATTCAAGGCGTGGCTCGAAGACAGACATCAACATGTGAAACTGCTGCTTGATGAAGAGGTCAGCATTGGGGGTGTCAATTTCTTCGGCGGCACGATGTGGACGGATTTCAACGGCGGGGACTTACGCGCCATGGAAACCGCCCGCTCTCAGATGAATGATTACCGCCTCATCTATAACCCTGACGAAACGCCTTTTACGCCAGCAGGTTCGATTGCGCTACATAAAAACTTCGCGGCGAAATTGCTGAACTGGTTTGGCAAGAATTTAAGTGGTCCGCGCGTGGTTATCAGCCATAATGCACCGGTCATCAATCCCAACTCCAAATACGAGGGCGGCCCTCTCACGCCGGCGTTCAATTCCCTCGACATGGTGGAGATCATTGGGACCCACCAGCCAGCCCTCTGGGTGTATGGCCATACACATGAATGCGACGATCAGTCGATCGGCCGGAGCCGGATCATTTCAAATCAACTTGGATATCCCGACAACCTTGGCGGTTTTGAATGCAAGGATTTTGATGAAGCGGGTCTGCCAGTCGAGGTAGGCGTTTAGCCCCGATGCTGGGCGGCGCGCAGGTCCTCATGCTCGAAGGCCGACGACATGCGGTCGATTTCGCCTTTGGCGAGACCATGCCGTGCGGCTTCGGCGCGCCACTTCGAGACAGCCTTGCCGACCTGTTTTGCTATGTTGCGCGCTTTGCCGTCGTCCAGATCGAAATACCCCGCCACCTCCATCGCCAGTGCGAGTGAAGCCGTGTTGTCATCCTCATTGATTGCCGTGCTGAGGATGCGCGGCTTGATGTCGGTCGGCACCGGGTTGAGGTCGTAAGCCGGCGACAGGCGCCAGCCCGCCTGGCCTTCGTACAGAAAGCCGTGATTCCGCAGGTGGTCGTCGGTGTTGGAGATCAGTATGTTGAAAACCAGCCGCCGCCACAGCGCCTCCATGTCGGCTTGCGGCGCGGCGCCGTGCTGGCGCAGCGCGTCAACAATTTCCAGATAGCTTCGAGTTTCTTTGTCTTTCGATCCGAGCATGCTCATCGCGGAGAGGAACGGGATACGCCGTTCGCCTTCGCGGTCGAAGCGTCGCAGGAGGAGCACAGACTTGCCAGCGATGTTTTCGACACGGGATTGGGGAACAGGAATGCCTGCTTTCTGCGCGAGGGACAGTGCGACTGCTTCCCAGACCACCGTGTTGATTTCATCGTCCTTGCGTGGGAATTTCGCGATGGCGAGATGGCCGTCTTTTTCCCTGACGGAAGCCTTGGGCCTCGCGCCGCCAAGAGAGGAGCCGGGCGCGAACAGCATGCGCAGTTCCTCCTCGGTGTCTTTCTCTTCCATCACATGTTCGGCCGCGGAGAGCAGTTTCGGAAGCTCGACCAGCGGGGGAATGCGCTTGACGCCCTCCTCCCGCAGGAAGGGTCCGCCTTCTTTTTCCGCAAAGCGCAGCGCACCCTGACGGGCCTCGTCGTCCACCAGCAGCAGGAAGTCGACTTCCTGGAGCGTGCGCGGCGCCCCGCCCTCGCGCTCCGCGCGCCTGCGTTCCATGCGGCGCATGAGCGCTCGCCCCCAACGGTCGGGCGCGGAGTCGCCAATGGCGCCGAACATGGGCGTGTCTGCCGGCGTGTGAAACGGGCCAGGACCAACCTGCAGGGCTGGCTCCAGAGAGAATCGCGCGGGATTCTCCAGCCATGTCTTGTCGTATTCGAAGGTGGCGCTTTCCTTGTTCTTGCGCGCACGAGCCCACAGACGCCCCATCAGGTGCGGGACGCCGTCGAGATCCACGTATACGAGAGCCTCTCTGTCCATCACTTGTCTTTCGTGTGTTTCGGCCTGCGCGCCACGCGAATGCGCTGCGGCAGGTTTTCTTCTTCGAGCTGCAGGCCCACGGGATCGTTCTTTGGCGCGGCGAGATCGCCCAGTCGGTCCGCCATACCCAGCACAAAAAGGACCGTGGCGTATATCCCGATCGCGACGCCGGGATCGCCCTTTTCAATCTTGACGAGGGTCGTACGGCTGATCGAGGCGCGCTGCGCCGCGATGGCCGCCGGGATGCGCCGCCGTCGCCGGGCGTCACGGATGTCGCGGCCGAGCTTGCGCAGGGCATGCCTGACCGGGACTGGCATTACGACGGATAATCGGCTGGTCCTCATATGTAATGTCCAGAATAATGGTCACTAACTGGTTTAATGTACATTATTATGAACGTTATGTCAACCGGGAGATACGGGGCACCCGCCCATCCTTTACCCGTAAGTCGCAGCCCGTCGGGGTCGCCACTTACCGCTTTTCAGTAGACGGTCGCCGACAAGCCGGCGACGCTGACACGACGATCGATGAGATGCTGGGACGGATGAAAGAAGCCATTGTTGGATCACGTCGCCCAAGGGGTTCGACTATGGAGCGGAAGCCGAGAAAATGGGCCAGGAGTTGCTCGACATCTGCAGTAGCCGGATAGAGTCGTTTACATGAGCGTCATCAGCAAGTCACTCCGCGACGAAGCCGGGCAACGCTCATTGGCCGGCGGTTAAAACCATGATTACTCGCGAAACATCGCTTTCTGGTACAGCGTCGATTTAACGACAAGGCTTTAACTAATGCTCTTGAAGTTTTAAACTTGCTGATATGACTGCAGGCGGGATCGACGAACTTCACTCAGGCGCTGTCCGGCGACTATGAGGATGCCGCGCCATGGGAAGCAGTCCACGCCTTGCGGAGTATCGGAACTCGGCAAGTCTTTGAAAGAGCTGCAGACTTGTGCAAATCGAAGGATCCGCTATCCAGAGCACGTGGTGCAGATGTACTCGCTCAACTCGGCAAAACGGCCGATCACACCAGCAACGCTTCCCTGATGAGTCCTACTCCGTGATTACAGATCTCTTGCAGCGGGAAACAGAACCCCAACCCCTCGCGGCGGGTATCGCTGCGCTGGGCCACCTCGACAACCCTCTTGCTGTTCCGTTAATCACGAACTTCTCCTCGCATCCTAGTCCTGAAGTTCGATTCGACGTGGCGTTCGCCCTGGGGTGTTTCCCCAACGAACCCCGCAGTGCCGAAACTCTCCTGCGGCTAACGCAGGACACGGATGAAGATGTTCGGGACTGGGCGACTTTCGGCCTCGGAGTGCTAGGCAATACTGATTCTGACGAAATTCGTGAAGCTCTCGTCCGGCGTCTCAACGACTCTGACGAAGACGTGCGCGAAGAAGCTATGGTCGGGTTGGGAAAGAGAAACGACCAGCGTGTGCTCTCAAGCAGGCGGACAGAGTCGTTCAAGGATTTGGTCAGAAAATGGAGAAGAGATCCATCTGAAGAATCCATTGGAAGGCTATCGGCGACTGACGTTCATGATGTTAGATCAAGATGTGGTGGCGGTCAGTCCGGCGAGCGTATGGCGAGTGCTGAAACAAGCGGGACTGCTGTCTCGCTGGAAAAGCAAACCGTCGCGCAAGGGGACCGGATTCGAACAGCCGCCGCAGCCGCATCAGCACTGGCACGTTGATGTTTCCTATATCAATCTGTCGGGGGTGACAAAGCTGCTGCTCCGAATTTGCAGACTGCGATCGCGAACGAATCAGACGAGTTGACGGGGGCACACATGGAAGAGTCTCTGAAAGCTCTTGATAGTCAGTCGAGTGAAGGTCCTCTAAACCGCAACTGACAGCATTCGGCGCGTCTGACACGTGGGGCTGGATCCATCCTCTATCGCGTCAGCCCACCTCTTCAAAAAGCGGCCAGGTTGATTGGATGGGGCGAACGCTCGATCCGAAACCGTTGGTCTACGGTTCGGAACTTTGGCTCTGCTGCAGTCCCACTAGGTGCGATGAACGGCGCCGTGTGATTACTTGGAGGCCTCGAGTCCTATGAGTCACGAACTAAGCCTGAGTCGACAGAATACAGTTTTCGTTGTGTGGTATTTGCCGCTACTTCATTCGCGCCCTGCTAGCCTGAAGCCCTGGTAGCCAAGATAGCCCGCGATTGCAAGCCATATCCAGCTAATCCAAACTGGCACGACAATGCTTTCCACCGTCACATGCCAGCCGAAGAGGAGACGAACGGCGCGCAGGAGAGCTATCAGCAAAGACACTGCTGCGGGGATGAGGAAAAAAGTATGTAGCGCCATTTTCAACTTCGATGCTAGTGGCGCTCGCGATACTTGGTATCATCCCTCTTCCCTGACTAGCCAGTCCATTGCTTCCTCCCGCGCCTGGAACCTAGGAAATTCACGCCGAGAAAAGGTTGTCAACGCATCGTAGAAGACTCTTGGTAAGTGCTCAGCGCCAACGATGGCTGCGCGCTTTACATACGGCCTGTCGAACACGGCAACTTCCTTCATTCGGGTGATCGTAGCGCGGCTGAACTGCGCGCCCGTGAGATCGCTCAAGGTGAGCACCGACTTGGGCGGTTGCGCAGTCACTTTGCGCTGTACTTCAGTTAGCAGTTCGATTATCTCCTCTGCTGCACAGTTCGTTACGTCGATGAAGAGGATTTGCTTACCTTGGTGGGTTATAAAGCGAACGCGATCCATATGCGGCCCCCCTCCCGCTGGCTTCGCCGAGAACATCCTCAAGTGTAGATTTCCAGCAGAAAGCTTCAGGCGGCGTGTATTACCTTCAGGCTACTTGTTCGCCGAAGGCTGCGACCGCCTCGTCGTTGTTTGCGTACACCCTGAATATTGTGTCTAGACTTGTGCGTCGAAGGAGATCAGTCACGCGCTGGCGGGGAGAAGCCAGCTTGAGATCGCCAGCTCGGTTTCTCGCCGAGACGAGGAGTCCCACGAGCATGCCCATTCCCTCGCTGTCGATGTAATCCACCTCTTGTAGGTTAACGACAATTTTCAGGGATTCTCGCAGGATGTTTCCGACTCTTTCGCGCAATACAGCGCAATCGTCGACGGACACAATGCGACCGTTGCAGGCGAGGATGAACACGTCGCCAGATATCTGCGTCTGTACTGTTAACGCCATCGCCGCTCCGAGTCGACGCGAATCTGACCTCACGGCTTTGTCAATCAACCCGATCCGTTAGGTCCCCAAAAAAACGTCAGGCAGCGGTGAGAAAGCGTTTTACCGTTTCGCCCCACTGTCCGCGCGAGGTGTCATCCGAGGCGACTTCACCGGGCCAGGTGCGCGACAGGTAGCCTGGAGCCCCGACCAGGAAGGCGAACTCCTGTCGGCGACTTGCGCCCTTGATCTGCTCGTAGAATTCTCGCGCCTCTTCCGAGGAATACCTCCGAACATCGAGCATGACGAGATCGTAGACATTGGGTTGCCACAGAAAGCGGGCTGTGGAGAGTCTCTCGGCTTCATGCACCTCGACTCCGTGACTTCGCAGGACGGCAGCGCGCGCCTCACGCGTAGCCTGAAGGCGATCGATAAGGAGAACTTTCTTGTGCGCAACAACCAAGCGGCCACGAAGTGGTGGGCGATACATATGACACTCCCGAGACGGGCGCGCCCTTTTTTGGAAGGGTGAGTCGAACGAAGTCTGCGCCGAGAAGGACCGGGAGTCAACATAATAAAAAACCCCGATGTGGCATCGGGGTTTTTGGGTCTTTCGGAAGTCTCTAATTGGCGCTTAGCGCCAAGGTTGTAGGTTGAAACAGAAACCGCCTTCCGATCTCGACCTTAACCACCTATAGCTTGACGACTTTCGCGACTAACCCTGCCGCTTGGCTTTCGGGTATTGGCGATCTTCTGAAGATCAGCCAGGGTTGTTAACGCGTTGCGGAGTGCGACGCGTTCCGAGATGCTGCCCGGATGTTCGTCTTTCAGCGATTCTTCCATTCGCCTGTGGATCGCATCCGTCGCGTGTTCCATGCGACGCTGCAGGTGGACTCTATCCTCCTCAAACAACGCAACATCCAACAGGCCGCTCCAGTCTTTGGTGTCATTCGTAGCCATGATGGGACTCCCTCACGCCTATAAATGCAGCAATACATCCGGGCTTATGCTTTCGTGTCGTACGCGTCCCTTAGACCTGGTGCGAATCTCTTGGCACCGGCCGGTTACTCCGTCGCATTGTTGTCCAGTCATATTGGTATGCAGCTCCGCAACGGAGACAAGCCTGATAGTGCTGACCATTGACACTGATACGTGGCCAGGCAAACCGGTGTGTGCAACCCCCGTAGAAAAGCCGTCTAAAGAGAGATGCCATAAGTCCCTATCCTTGCCCTGTCGAGCAAGTTACCACGAGAAACGGGAGAACAGGTCTCACACGTCGGTTCATTCGGTCCGGGATGATGGCCACTGTCCCGCAGGTTACCGAGCGCGCCTCTCTGTGCGGACGGGCTTCGAGCCGCGTTGGAGAAAAGATAAACTCTAACATAAGGGCCTCGCTGCTTCAGATCATCCCTCGCCCCAATATCTCGTCGCGCCAACAATCGCCGAAAGGGCATGGGACATTCAGGCAGCGAATCTTCGTCGATGGCTTTCGAGCCCGAATTAAGCGAAGGCCCTGCAGTCAATTCCGCGGCGCCACCGGATTCCGAATGAGAGAGGAAGCCGGACGGTCCTGCCGAGTCCGCAAAAGGACAGGCGCGCGGTTGCCTTCAAGTGTGTCATCATTGCCGATCTTACGAATCCGAGGAGCGTGCCGAAGGAATTGGAAGCCATTGTGCCCAACATAGCAGTGCCCGGTGAAGCCTATTCTGCGAATATCAGAGGAGCCCTGTGCGATGTTTAGAGACTATTGGAAATACGACTGGGTTCTCGACGTTCACCGCTACGAAAGCGTCAGTGATCTCTGTGCCACGTTTGAGGAGGCGGTTGTCCTGCCCGCTGAGAGGAAAATGTCGGAACTGGAAGAACGGAGGAGGATAGCTCGCGATGGTTAGCCGGCCGTTTCACGATGATCTCCTATTTCGGGGGCCAGCATCTTGCAGACCGAACAGCATATCCACGGCCATGACTGACGAAAAAATCCATTTTTTTGAATGCTCTTACCCGATGTCGATGGATCATGGCATTCCTCGTTCTTGTCGAGGAGGGGAGTCACGACCTATAACCGTGCTCTCAAGGGCCGTCTAGATGGATGGCTCAATTTTACCAGAATAGACGTTCCGTAAATGCGACAACTGTAAAAAGGAAATCAAGCAGCTCAACGAAGCAGTTGTCGCCGGAATTGGCTTTCCAGAGTTCTCATTCTGTGAACGCTGGGGGAAACCAATCATCGCGTTCCTGAAGAAACGCAAGCTCCTTCTGCCAAAGACGACCAGGTAGCTGCCTCCCATTGGATTCCTCACGCAACAATGGACCGCGGCTGACGGGGCTTCTTTCTCCTCGCCTTTTTCCCCACCCTAGAAAGCATCCTCCACCCAAGCTCTCCAAATTTCAAAAACCGGCCATTCTCGGCTGGCAGATTTCTCGTACCTTGAGTGCGTGGCGAGTCCGACATCCTAACCATCCATCGCATATGGCAGGAACAACTTCACTGGATCATGGTGTTTGGTGGATAGGCAGTTTGTTTACAGCGGGCAATCAATTTCCGACTATGCGACCTGCCCGTTAAACGGATGGGACCACAAATCAACTTCCGGGATAGGCTATTCGCCCGTAACCTCGTCCTTCACTTTTTTAAACTCGTTTCGGGTATGCTCGTGGCGCTGTCCTATCGACCGACCTTATTTCTTCTTCGCCTTCGCCGTCCTCGGCGCCACGTATGGGTCTTTATCCTCCGGGAAGTTCGCGCTTAGATATTCGATGAAGGCATCTCGATCGCCCGGATCAACCACGGCGCCCCACTTAATCATCTTGTCCACTTCTTTCGTCCACGCGGCTTTCCCCAACCGCTGCTGCACGATGATGCCCGAGTCATGGCATTCCAAGCATGCTGTCTTCAGCTTGGCCTGCAGCGG
>Ga0193719_10000048_pt1 | contig 35947 bp, 45 predicted proteins | sample U2a2metaG_FD_160103 | JGI IMG/M metagenome (GOLD analysis project Ga0193719, IMG submission 160103) | Soil microbial communities from a riparian zone of the East river system, Colorado, United States - U2a2 | ecosystem: Environmental > Terrestrial > Soil > Riparian zone | place: USA: East... | reverse complement strand
CGAGGTCTGACATGGCAGGCGTGACGGGTGGCGATTGCGGACGGCGGACGATCGCGATCGCGCCGGCCACAGCAAGAAACGCTGCGCTGCAGGCGAGGCTGGCCACCACCGCGAGGTCGAATCCGCTCACAGACGAACCTGCGTGCTTGCACGCTCGGCCGAGGCGGCCTGGAAGAACTGGCGTGAGCGAAAACCGAAGGCGGCGGCAACGATGCTGCGGGGCAGGGTCTGAATCGCGTTGTTGTAGCCGAATACGGAGTCGTTGTAGAACTGGCGGGCGTGCTCAAGGCCGTTCTCGGTGACCGCGAGCTGCTGCTGCAGCTCGACGAAAGAAGCGCTCGCTTTGAGCGCCGGGTAGGCCTCGGCCACAGCGAGCACAGTCTTCAAGTCGCTGCCCAGGGTCGATTCCGCATCGCCGCGAGCAGCAGGACCCGTGGCCGTCATGGCAGCGGAACGCGCTTCGGCAGTGCCTCGAAGGACTGACGACTCGTGGCCCGCATACCCGCTCACCGCCACCACGAGGTTCGGGATGAGGTCATGGCGGCGCCGGAGCAGGACGTCGATATCGCTCCAGGTGCTGTCCACGCGGTTGCGGCGTTTCACGAGGCCGTTGTACGCGACGCCGATGAGCACCGTCAGCGCGAGCGCAACCCCCACCCCGATCAAGACCGGTGTCGACATGTCCCTCCCCGGCGGAAGCGCCGAAAACAAGAGAGGCCCGGTCGCCCGGGCCTCTCTTCAGCTATTCAGTTGCCGGTCGGATCAGCAGCCGGTGGCCGGCTGGCGGAACCCTGGGAAGGGGTTCAGGTCACCCATAAATGTGTAGCGGCCGATGTTGGTTGACGGGCTCTGCGTGGGCTCTGACACTGCGTTCGGAGCCGTGCGCATGAACCACGGGAGCAACGCTTCGTCCTCAGGGTGGTAGGTCCCGTCGGCGCTCTGCGAGTGGTTCGGGTTCGGACCCTGGTCGTAAGCGTTGGTACCCATCGAGAAGCCGATACCCACAACCGGGTCGCCAGTCTCGAGCACGTTTGTGCATCCGTACTGAGGGGCGGTCGGCGTGAGCCAGGGCTCGACATAGTTGTTGACGAAAGGATCGTCAGCCCACTCGGCGATCTCGTGGCTGAGCGCGTGGATGTCCTGCAGCGCCCAGTCGGTGCCGCCGTCTGGCCGGGCATAGATCCCGGGGCGAACCCACGAGGCCCACGCGAATGTCTGCACCTTGGCGTTGCCGTTGCTGTTGCTGCTGCCGCCACCGGAGCCCGAGGCCTTCGTCCCGTGGAAGCCGATCACGCAGCAGTTGAAGATGTCCTTGCCGATGTGCAGCAGGACGCTGTCGGTCAGGTAGATGGGGAGGTGTGTCGGGTCGGCTGTGGTCTCCAGGTTATTGATCTGCGCCGCCCACCAGGCGATGTTGATGTCGGCGAAGATCACGCCCCGACCGCTCTGCAGCAAAGTGCCCTGGTTGCTGGGGACGTTGATGGTCACGGTTGGCTTGACGTTCGGGTGCAGGTAAAGGTGGTAGTTGCTTTCACCTGTCTTGTTGAACTGCGCCCGCATCGTTGCGTCCTGGAGCTGAAGCAGCTTGCCCGCGTCACCTTGCGAAAGGAGGCCGCCTGGGCCCTTGGTGAACGCAGGAAGGTTCGGAAACGCGCCTGCTGCGGTTGCGGCGCTCGTCGAGCCGTAGTTGTTGTTCGCGAACTGGGGGGAAGCCAGCGTCGCAGCGAGCACGTTGGCACCGCTGAAAGTGAGGCCGGCAACGTTGACGACGATTGGGGTGATGTCGGCTTCGACCGTAGACGCGCAGCCGGAGCCAGAACAGGTGTAAGGGTTCGCACCGACCATGTTGTAGCCGTACGTGACACCGTCGCTGGGGTCGAGCGTCGACCCGAACCAGTGCGGGACGGTCCGGTCAGTCGGCAGCGGCGACGCCCCGCCGATGGTGGTCGACATCGCCTTGAGAGTCGCGTCGTCGATGATCGGCAGCGAGGGCCGCGGGGCGGCGCCCGCGGAGACTGTGAACGCTACGAGCGCCATGGCCACGGCGGCCAGGGCGGCGGCGGGAAACCGGACAGACCGATACGCCATGCTCCAACACCCCTTCTTCTGAAACCCTTGGACGGCACAGCCCGTTTGGAAAGAGCGGGCTGCCAGAGATGTTATAGGCGCTCGTCAAATTCCGCGCTCGTTTAAGTGAAATTCCGCGCCGGATTGAGACCGGGAGGGCGATTCATTGAGGTTTAGGCTGCCGGCGCTGGTCTTGATGGCCTTGTTGGTCGCCTCCTGCAGTGAGCCAGGCCCCGTCGCCGGCTCGTCGCCCACGTCTTGGCCGCAACCCTCGCCGGCCGCCTCAGCCAGCCCGGAGCGGCTTGGTCCTGGCGGTCTGACCCTGGATGAGGAGATCGGGGCGGTCATCATGGTGGGCTTCACCGGGAGCCTGAGCGATGCTGTGCTGGCTGACTGGACCCGGCACCAGTTCGGCGGCCTGCTGGTGGTGAACATGAACCACAACGCCGGAACTGCGGCATCGATGACGGCGCTGATCGCGAAACTGCGCGGTGCTGTTCGTCACCGTCTGATCGCGGCCACCGACCAGGAGGGCGGCCAGGTGTGCCTGGCTGTCAGCTCGGTGCCCTGCCTGGCAATGCCGGTCGGGCGGACTGGGACGGCGAGGATGGCCGCTGCGCTCAGGGCGCTCGGCTTCGACCTTGATCTGGGTCCGGTTTCCGACGTTTGCAACGGCCCCAGCTCGATCATGTGGGGCCGCTGCTACGGCACAAGCCCAGCTTCCGTTGCGGCGGCGGTAGGCGCTGTCGTGGACGGCATCCACGACGCCGGGATGCTTTCGGCGGCCAAGCACTTTCCAGGCCACGGCGACACCAGCGTCAGCTCCGAGACGCAGCTCCCTCGTATCGACGAGAGCCTCGCGACGCTCAAGTCTCGTGACTGGCCCCCCTTCAGGGCGGCGGCGTCCCATGGGGTCGACTTCGTCATGCTCGGGCACCTCTTCTATCCCGTGCTCGACGCCACCCATTCAGCCGACCTGTCGCCTGTCACGATCCAGAGGCTCAGGTCAGACGTCGGCTTCAAGGGAGCGATCATCTCGGACGACATGGAGATGGGTGCCATTACGGCATCGACGCCGGCGCCCGAGGCAGCTGTGGAGTTCCTTGTCAACGGAGGCGACATGGTGATGATCGCCCATCACCTATCGGTCGCTGACGCGACCTACAACGCGATCAAAGCCGCCCTCAGGAGCGGTCGTCTCCCGCGTTCGCGACTCGACGAGGCTGTCGCCGCCTTGCAGGCTTTGCCGAACCGCTGACCCCGATTCGGGGCGGCGGAAACTCGATCCGCAAGCCTGGCGCCTCCACCTGGTAGAGCGCCTCGGGCAGGGGCAACCCCTGGAGCTGGTGTATGCCGAGGTCCCTGAATGCGGCGCCGGACTCCTGAGCGCCCTCCATCGCCTCCCTCACCGCACGCGAGACGACGATCTGACCTCCATGGGCGGCGAAGCAAATCCGGGCGGTGGTGTTGACGACCAGGCCCACGTATCCGGTCTCGGTCAACGTGGGGCGCCCAGTGTGCAAGCCGATCCTCATCGACACCGACAGGCCTTCGGGCCACGCGCGCGCCAGCACCTTGCGCTGGATTGCCAGCGCGGCTTCGAGGGCGGTGCGAGCCTGCTCGAACACCGCGAAGAGCTCGTCAGCGCGAACATCGACCTCCCGGCCTCCCGAGGAGCGGACCGCTGCGCGAAGGATTGCCCTGACGTCGGAAAGGAGGGCGCCATAGCCTTCGCCCATGGTTGTGACGAGACGAGTCGAGTCTGCGATGTCGGCGAGCAGGAACGTCACCAGGCCGGAGGGCAGGTCGTGCATCACCGCCAGGCCCGCTGCTGCCCTTGTGCTCTGCGATCGCAGCTGGCCCGTCATGAAGCCGACCGGCACGATGCCATATTTCTTGGCGGCTTTGAGCAGCCGTGTCCGGGCCCGATCTCGGGCCGCCTCGTCCTCGAAGGCTGTCTGGTTGAAGCGGGAGAGTGCATTGCGCACGTGAGCCTCGTCGTTCACAGGCAAGCGTCTTTTGCCGCGCGAATCGACGTAGGCGAACGCGCTGTCAGGCAGGCTCTCGCGTGCCTTCTGATTCAGCTGAGTCATTTGTGTCGCCATGATCGCAAAATCCGTTGCGGCCAACAGGCTCGCGCGGCAGCCATCCGAGAGTTATCCTGCCTGCGATGAGCAATCAAAAGGCGGACGCCCTGGGCCGGGTCCCGTTGTTTTCCCGCTGCAGCCGAAAGGAGCTGGAGTTCCTGGCCAGCCGCACCGATGAGGTTGAGGTCAAGGCCGAGCACACGCTCATCACCCAGGGCAACCCGTCCGACAGCTTTTACGTCCTGCTGGAGGGCGAGGCGACAGTGCATGTCGACGGAATGGCGCGGCCTGCGCTGCATGCGGGTGATTTTTTCGGCGAAATCAGCATGCTCGACCGCGGCCCCGCGACAGCCACGGTGGTCACTGCCACCCCAGTTCGCGCGATGGTCATGAGCCACGTGCAGTTCCGCGAAGCGATCAAGAGCAGCGACCCGCTCCTGTCGACTGTGATCGCAGCGATGGCCGACCGCCTGCGCAAGGACGCCCTGGACAGGTCCGGCACTTAGGTCTGGCCTGCAGCCAGACCAACCCCTCCCCGCACGGCGGGGAGGGCGGCTCCGGTCGCGAAACGAACGCAGCCGGGTGGGGGAGTCCCAAGCACTTGCTCGATCCCCGTCTATCGTTGAGACACCGATGCCCTGCCAGGTTTGCGGCCACCCACTTCCGGTAGACGCTCGGTTCTGCCCGAACTGCGGCGCCGTCGCGACAGCGCTCCTCGAGACCGAGGAACGCAAGATGGTCACCGTCCTGTTCGCCGACCTCGTCGACTCCACCGGCCTGGCGCAATCGCTTGATCCCGAACGGGCCCGTGAGGTGATGAGCCGCTTCTTCGAAGCCGCGACCGAAGAGCTCCAGGCTCTCCGGGGCAAGCCGGAGAAGTTCATCGGCGATGCAGTAATGGCTGTGTTCGGTCTGCCTCACGTCCACGAGGACGACGCCCTGCGGGCTGCCCGCGCGGCGATGGCGATCCGCGAGCGCGTCCGCCGCCTTGGGCGTTCGGAGGGCCTGGCGGCACCTCTCGAGGTACGGATCGGCATCGAGTCCGGCGAAGCCGCCACCGGCCTGGGCCCTGCCGGCCAGCTGCTGGTCACCGGACCCGTGGTGAACGTCGCGGCACGCTTGCAATCCGCCGCCCGCCCAGGCCAGATCCTGGCCGGCAAGACCACCCAGGCGCTCACGCGAGATGCAGTCTCGTATGGCCACCGCCGGACAGTGAGAGCGAAGGGTTTCGACATGGCGCTTGCCGCGTTTCCGATCGAGGCGCTCACCGCCCGCTCGGCACGTCGCACAATCGCGTTCGTCGGGCGGGACAGCGAGCAGGCCATCCTGCGCCAGAGCCTGAGCCTCGCGATCGCCACAGGCCGCCCGGTGCTCGTGTCGGTGCTCGGCGAGGCAGGCATCGGCAAAACGCGGCTGGCGGCCGAGCTGCTGGCAAGCCTGGAATCCAGCGTGGTGATCTTGCGCGGCCACGCACGCTCGTACACCGACACGGCGACCTTCGCACCGGTGGCGGCGATCGTCGCAGAGCTCGCGGGTATCCGCGACGGCGAGCCGCAAGAAAAGACTCGGGAGCGCCTGCGCGACCTGGTGGCTCGATTCTCGGATCCGGCCGAGCTGGACACGACGGTGGAGCGGCTCGCGCTGCTTTTCGGGCTGCCCGGCCCACGAGAGGAGACGGCGTTCGTCCCCGACGTCACTGCCGGTTTCGTGGCCCTGCTGGACGGTATTGCCCAGAAGAGCACGGTCGTGCTCGTGTTCGAGGATGTCCACACCCTCAGACCGGTGATGCTCGACTTGATCGAGCGCCTTGGCGCGAAGGGACCTCGAGGCCCACGGCGCGCGCTGATCCTGGCGCTCGCGCGGCCGGAATTGCTCGAGACGCGCTCTTCCTGGGGATCAAGCAGTGGGAACGCTGTGTTGGTCAGGCTCGATCCACTGTCGGCGGAGGAGTCGATCGAGCTCGTCAGGGCGTCGGGCGGCGACAGGATCGACGATGCGGAATCAGCCGAGATCGCCGCGCGTGCCGGCGGCAACCCTTATTTCATCATCGAGACGACAGGCATGCTGATGACCGGAGGGGGTGCAGGGCCCGCGAGAGGCGCCGCCAAGCTGCCACCGACGGTTCAAGCAGTCGTTTCGGCAAGGCTCGACGCGCTCCCTGCCAGGCTGCGCGAGCTCGCGAGGCACGCGTCAGTTTTCATGTACTCGTTCGATCTCTTGGAGCTGGGAGTGGTGGACCAGGCTGCGAAGCAAGAAGAGCTTCAGATGCTGGAGGACGCGGAGATTCTCGTGCGCGATGAGGGCAGGGTTGCTGCACAGTGGAGACTGCGCCACGCGACGCTTCGCGAGGTTGCGTATGCGAGCCTCCCCAAGCGCGAACGCTTGAGGCTGCACGAGCTCGTGGCTCAGAAACTTCTTACGACAGGTCACCCGTCGTGGGCGGCCGATCACCTCGAGCTGGCTGCGCTCGCCGCGCGGGACCTCGATCCAAACGACCACACGACCACCGAGCGCGCCGCCGATGGGCTCTTGGTGGCAGGCGACCGCGCCAGGAGGCGCATGGAGAGCCGCTCGGCGATCGACTATTACGAGCGTTCTCTGGCAATGGCCGGCCCCGACGGCCGGTGGGGCGTCAGGGAGGCGAGGGCCCTCGCCGGCATGGGAGAGTCGCGCTATTGGCTGGGTGAGTATCCGGCGGCGATCGCCTCGCTCGAGCGATCGGTGGCCCTGGCCGAGGCGCACGACGATCCGGCCGCGCTCACGCACGCACTTCGATTCCTGGGTGACATCGCAATCAACGTCGAGGCGGACGTCGATAAGGCCGAGGCGCTGCTCGACCGTTCGCTTTCCGCAGCCGAGAAGCTTGGCGATCAGTTCGCAGTCACTCGCACGCTCCTGTTCGCGGGTTGGGTGCCGTGGACCCGTGACCGATTCGACGAGTCCGAGGTCATCTGGCGCCGGGCCCTTGCGCTGGCTGGGACCAGGGATAAGTGGGCGCGAGTGCGCGCGCTCACGTCTTTGTCGATCAACCGCATGGAAGTGAAGGATTTTGATGAGGCACTGCGGCTGATCGAGGAGGCGAGCGCGCTTGCTGAGGAGACGGGCGACCAGTTCAGCGTCGCCGTCACGGCGGTGCAGAAGGGTCGCGTGCTCGAGGATCTTGGGAGGTACGAGGAGGCTCTTCCGTGGCTGGATCGAGGGATCGCGATCTTTGCTGATCTCGGGGCGCGCTGGGAGCTGGCTGATGCACGGGCTGAGCGTGGCATCACGAAGCGGGAGCTTGGCCGCCTTGACGAGGCCGAAGAAGATCTTCGATATGCGGTCCGTGCCTCCGAAGAGCTGGGGGAGCGCCAGCTGGCAGGTTGGACGTGGCGGGCATTCGCTCGCGTCGCGGAGCTGAGAGGCGACAACGCAGAGGCTGAAAAGCGGTACCGGCGATCGCGGGAGGCGGATGCGCATGGCCCTCGCAAGGCCCCACTTGCGGCATCCTCGCCGCAGCGGGATTATTCGGCTTAGCGAGTGGACGCCATCGACCGCGTGGTAATGAACGCGCGGCTGCATTTCCTGGGCTCCGCGGCTCGCGTCGGCGAGCCGGTCCAGAAGCTGGCTGTGCTCACTTGTATGGACGCGCGAATTGATGTCAATTCGCTGCTCGGCCTACGTCCCGGTGACGCCCATGTGATTCGCAATTTAGGAGGTCGGGCGACGGACGACGCGCGCCGCGCACTGGCAGTCTCGCAGGGGGCGATGGGCACACGAGAGGTGATGGTCATGCATCACACGGATTGTGCGATGAGCCGGCTCAAGCAGGTGGAGCTTGCGGAGCGGATAGCGGCCGCCACCGGGTATCGCTTCGATGACAAGCTCGGCTGTTTCGAGGATCCGATCGCCGCGATCGTGGAGGACGTGGAGCGGCTGCGCATCGACATCCACCTCGCCCACAGGGAGAAGATCCGCGGTTTCATATACGACCTGTCAGCAAACACTGTGACCGAGGTCCCGGTTCCGACCTGAGCCCCTAGAGCGCGATAAGACCCCTGCGCGCAGCCTCGATCACAGCCTGGAGCTTGGAATGCACCTGCAGCTTCTCGATCACGTGCCGGATATGCCACTCCACCGTATGAGGCGCGATGCTCAAACGCTCCGCCATGGCGTTGACAGTCAAGGCTTCGGCCAGCAATCGGAGTATGTCCAGCTCTCGAGGCGTGAACTGCGCCAGCAGCTTTTGGTGTTCAGCGGCCTCAGTTCTCACGCGTTGCTGGCGCGCGATCGCCTTGGCGAAAAGCGCCACAGGTATGAGCACCTCACCGGCCGCTGCGCGGCGCACCGCCTCCACGATCTGATCCGCTGTCGCTGACTTGGTCAGGTACGCAGTGGCCCCGGCATCTATGGCATCCAACAGGTCCGACTCGGATTCGTCGGCGCTGTGGAACACGATCGCCGCGGTTGGTACCGCGGCGAGGATCATGCCTGCCGCGGCCGGCCCACTCACATCCGGCAATCGGAAATCGAGCAACGCGACGTCAGCATTCTCCCGTGCGGCCAGCGATGCCGCATGGCTACCGCTTCGCGCAACTCCGCAGACTGTCAGGTCCGTCTCGCCATCCAGGATCCTCGCGATGGCCGATGCAAGGAGTGGGTGATCCTGGACGACCATCACCCGCACTCGCTTGTCTGTCGAGGCGGGGGGGTCAGATTCCTTGAAAGAGGCCACTGAATGATCGCTTTGAACTATGGGGTGCCATGCGTGCATGGCCGATTCGAGTGCGTTACCGGTCGATAAGCGTGGCGGGAGTTAATTGAGGAAGCTGCCAAGGTGGAGGCCGAACAGGTCGGGGTGGACTCTGATCGCTTGAAAAATCGTCTCTCCGTCGAACTCCCTGACGTCGTACTGGCACAGCGTCACGATCGGGAAGCGATGCGACAGCATGTTGAAAGCGGCCTCATAGTTCATCATCTCCGCGTCGGACGAGAAGAGCTTCCGCTCAGAGCTCATCTCACCCACCACCCGGATCACTGTTTGTCCACTCGCCCGAGCCGGCGAGAACTGCTGCTCCCAGAAATCCAAGGCTCCGTGTACGGTCGTGCCAGGGCCGCCCGGTACGGCGACGAACGTGCCGCGCTCCATAGCCGAGTCGATATCGACCCCCTCCGAGCGAAGCGACCTGACGTATATGTCAACCACATCAAGCGCAGCGGCCAGGAAACAAGGCTGGCCGGCACGAATGCCGTCAACGAAGAACGGGAGTGTGAGGCGAAGCCGGCCTGCATCGGTGTTGTAGAAAGTCGCGAGGTGGCTGTGCAGCGGCAGGGGAACTCCGCCGACGTTGACATCTGCCCGAAAGGCGCCGCCACCAGCGGGAGATGCTTCAGCGCCGCCAAGGTAGGCGAGCAAGTCGACCTCGCGAAACCTGCGCTCCCGCCGGCCGCCGATGCGCCGCGATGGGAGCCTCCCCGCATCGCTCCAGCGGCGGATTGAAGCTTCGCTGACCCTGAGGAACCGAGCTGCTTCCTCAGTATTAAGCAAACGATCGCTTATCTTAGCTTTGCTCACCTCTGCAGCGTAACACTGTAGTTCAATTTATAGTATTGTCAATCGATGAGGCAAACGAGACCTCGATTCAAAGGGGCCATACGGCAGTGGAGCTCCGTCAGCTAAAGGCGTTCGTCGCTGTCGCCACCGAGGGGCACTTTGGCCGTGCAGCCGCGAAGCTCAACCTCACCCAGCCGGGCCTCACGCTGCGCATTCAGGCTCTGGAGAAGGAGCTCGGCGTGCAGGTGCTCGAGCGGAATGCGCGGGAGGTGCAGCTGACGGCTGCCGGCACCGCGCTTCTGCCGCATGCCAAGAGCCTGCTCCGGATCGAAGATCGCGCGTTACGCGAGCTGAGGGATCAGGCAGATGGCGTCGCCGGGGGCCTGCGCATCGCGTATGTGGCTTACGGCGCAGTTGCGTTCCCCGCAGAGGTGGTCGCGGAGTTTCGTCGCCGGTACCCGACGGTGCATTTGGAGACCACGGTCGGAAACTCCGCCCTGAACGCCGACCAACTGCGAAACGGCAGCGTCGACGCCGCATTCATCTATCCCGGCTATGTTGCCCCTGGGGGGAGCATCCCCGACGGCGTGACGGTTCGACTCTTGAGGCGTGACACGGTCTTATTGGCGTTGTCTACAGACCACCCCTTGGCTCGGCTCGACGAGATACCTGTCACCGCCCTACGCCGGGAACCACTGATTATGTTCCCGACCTCGCCAGGCCCATCTGCAACGAAAAGCATGGTTACGGTGCTAACCCGTCTTATGGGCGGTGAGCCGAACATTGTTGCTTACGAGCCGCCCGATCAGGCGCTCGAGGCTGTTGCCCACTCCAGCACATTGGTCGTCTTTGCCAACGGTTCTCGCGCGGCCAGCGCTCCAGTGCCCGGAATCGCGTATCGACGCATATCCCCCGCGCTTTTGCTCGACTTCGGCTTCGCCTATTTCCGGGATAACGATTCACCAGTCATGGCCAACGTGCTGCGGCTCATCGACGAGATGGCAAAGGGCGAACCGGGCGACCTCCCCGAAGGCAGCGAGCTGCTCACGGCCTAATGGCACAACTCGGCTCCTCGTTACCACGAAAATGTGATGGTGACTCCCGTTTATCTGGAGGTCGGTAAGCGTCGCGTTTTCGCATCAGCTGCCGACTGGCCGGGGTGGACCCGTGCAGGAAAGGACGAGAAATCGGCGCTCGACGCTCTCGCTGCAGCCGCGACGAGATATGCGGTGGTGCCGAAGGCGGCGCGAATCGCATTTGCGCCAGGCGATGGATTAACTGTTGTGGAGCGACTACCTGGCGATGCAACGACGGAGTTCGGAGCGCCGGGCGCGATCGCAAAGGCGGAGTCGAAGCGGCTGACCAAGAAGGAGGCCGGCAGGTTGTCGGCGCTGGTGGCTGCCTCCTGGACTGTGTTCGACCGCGTTGTCGAAAAGGCTCCCTCGTCGCTGCGTAAAGGACCGCGGGGCGGGGGCCGGGACCGGGACGCCATCGTCGAGCACGTGCTCGGAGCCGAGTGCGCGTATGCGCGAAAGATTGGTCTGCGTTTGAAGCAGCCGCCCGTCGGGGATGCTGCCGCCGTGCGTGACTATCGCAACGCTATAGTCGCCGGCCTCCGCGCCGGCACCAAGGGGGCCGTTCCCGGAGGCTGGCCGGCTCGCTACGCTGCCAGGCGCATCGCCTGGCATGCCCTCGATCACGCATGGGAGATTGAGGACCGCAGCGGCTGAGCACCTTCAAAGGGCAACAGTAGGTCGCCTGGCTACGAATCGAGCTTCGGACGGCAGGCGGGACCCCTCCTGCAGTAACCTGTGGGCTCGGCTTCGGCGCGGTCCGGAGCCTCAATCCAAGCGGGGGTGATTCGAGTTCATGGACGTACAGGAGGCAGTCGCAGAAAGCACGCCTATGGAGGCTGCCCAAGACAAGCGTGACGGGCTGCGCAGGTTCACGATGGGACCGAACGACAGCCTGGAAGGCAAGCTGACGTACGAGGGCCACGTACACGTCGACGGCCGGGCCGAGGGCGAGTTTCACGTGACCGGCAACATCGACGTTGCCTCAGGCGCCAAGGTGAAGGCGCTGCTGGAGGCTTCCAACGTGACAATCAAGGGCGATGTCGAGGGCACGCTCAACGCCCGCGACAAGCTGCTCCTCGGCAAGAACGCAAGGCTGACCGGCGACATATCAGTGCGCAGGCTGCAGATCGAGGACGGTGCCAGCCTCAATGGACATGTTCGGATGGGCGACTTTGAGCACCAGGGCTCCGGGGGCTAGGGTTCCAAGGTCAACGGCGGATCAGCCGCCGCCCGAAACGCCCGCCTCCGGCCAGCGCAGCGCCGTCACGCTCGGCCCGCGCGACCGCCTGATCGGTCAGCTCCACATCGATGGCGATGTGCGTCTCGGAGGCACCGTCGAAGGCGAGATCCATGCGACTGGCGACGTTGAAGTCGACGACGAGGCGAAGGTGAACGCATCACTCGCGGGCAGCGACGTCAGCATCCGAGGTCACGTCAGCGGAGCGGTGGTCGCCCGCAAGAAGCTGGTGGTGGCGCGCTCCGGTTCCCTCATCGGCGACGTCCGAGTCGCTCGCCTTGTGATCCAGGATGGCGCCTCGTTCAGTGGGAACGTGTCGATGGGCCCTCAGGCCGCGAACCCAGCCCCACCCCCGGAGCCGGCCGGCGCGCCCGAGCCGGTCGTTGAGGTAAAGGCAGTCCCATCGAGCGATGGGAAGGGCAAGGCGCCGGCCCCCGGCAAGGGCAAGCCCAGGCGTTAACGCCTGGCTAGCGCTTCTCCGGCTTTTTCCCGCCGGTCTTCTTCGCCAAGACCTTCGGCGGCATCCTCCCTGTCAGCTCGAGCGCCGTCACGATCCAACCATTCGTGGCTTCCGTTTTGGCGCGCCAGGTGGTGGGCACCGTGACATAGCCCTTCATAGCGCGCCCGGCCATCGGTGCGAAGTCCCTTCCGCCCTGCCTGCGGACCGCGGCGCTCTCCGTCTCTGGAAGGCGGACGAACAGGTCCTCTCCGAACAGGCCGGCGAACATGTTGCAGGTGACAAATGCAGCCAGGTTCCCGAACATCGGCCGCAGGGTTACGGTGGGCCCAGCCGGGACGAGCTTGGTGAAAGCCGCCTTTGCGTCCTCACTCGGCTTGGGCATCGCTCCACCTTCCATCGGGCTCATCAGCATCCACCATTTTCGTCTTGTCAGGTTGCGTCATGTGGCTTATGGTCTGGCTGCCGTGGACAGACAGTCGGAGGGAGGACGCAAGACCGCGCGCCAGGCTTACGTGATCGGTATCTGGCTGCTGGTGGCGGCCATTCTGATCCAGGTTCTGCTCGCCGGCGCCGGGGTTTTCTCCGGTGACGCGACGTATTTCATCTGGCACGCCAACTACAACAGTGCAGTCGTGTTCTTCCTCCCGCTGATTCTGATTGCCGTCGGGCGGTACGCCAGGGTCCCACGCCAGACGTTGTGGCTGACCGCTGCCGTGCCGGGCCTGGTGATCGTGCAGTCCCTGCTCCTGATCCCCTACCACATGCAGGCGCCGGGCCTTTTGCGCGCCCTCGCCGGTCTCCACGCAGTTAACGCGCTCTTCATCTTCCTGGTTGCGGTGCGCTTGCTCGAGCGGGTCAGGGTGCCTTCCAAGCCAAGCGTCTGACGAAGCGTGTTTTTGCGCTGTTCAGGGGGTCGTGAGCCTGTGCTTGTTGGCGTCGAGCTCGAATGTGCCGGCACTGGTGACCACTGAGATGTGGATCGCAAACTCGCCATAGGTGTCGAGCACGCCGTCGTGAGGCGTGTCGGTGCACCCGAATGGAATCGTGAAATGAATCGTCGCCTTCGACCCGGCCCCTACGGTGCTGGGCGAATATTGCAGGTCACGCTCTTCGTCGGTTTCACCCAGCTGGCCCAGCCAGCTGCCATGGGTGGCCACGGTCGTCGTGGTCGACGACATCGAATCGATGGATATAGCGCTGCCTGTCGCGTTGTCGGCGTCGAGGGTGCCGTGTACGTCGTAGGCGAAGTTGTCCGCGGGGTTGGGACAGCTGAACGCCGGGTCGACTCTGGCGTTGCCGACGGTGAACTTTCCTGTCCCGCCGGCCGGTCCGCATGCGACCATCGTGATGGCAAGCACACCTAGGAGCACGAGCCCCCGAACGCCCTCCACGGGCAGATGTTAATTGCCTACCGACCGGAGCGCCCATCCACAACGTTAGTAGGGGAGTGACGTGGTGACAGCATTCTTCGAGCGTCTGGGAAACCTCGGCGTTCTTCTAATCGCGGGCGCCCTGCTCCTGGGCGGCCTTGCGGGCGCCGCGGTGGCCCACCACTACGACAGGCTCGCCTCCGAAACGGTCGCCTCCCAACAGCACACTGACAAGGGTGAGCAGAAGCAAGACAAGAAGAATGGACAAGGTCAGCAAAAGCACCCCGACAAGAAGCACCGACAGGGCAATCAGGGTTCGGCTGAACAGCCAGAGGCGCCGGAAACCGACTAGAACGAGCATCCTCGGCCCAGGCCCAAGACAAGGGTGCTTGACATATTGCTAAGTAAGCTTTACCGTGGCCCCTGGATATGAGTGACGCCCCTCCCGAACAAGAGCAGACGCAGTCTCCAGTGGAACCGCTGTATACCCATCCCGCATCGCCGTTCATGCGGACCGAGTCAAACCTTCCGCCGCAGGTCTCCGAGATGCCGGGGCCGCCGCTGCTGCCAGTGCAATCGACCTGGATCACATACCGAGCTCAGATCGAGATCGGCCTGGCCCTCCTGGCCTACATGATGTTCCTGGTCGGATCGGTGACCATCCTTCGGGCCAATCCGGACGCTTCCTGGCGATACATCGTGGCCGTCGTGCCAGTGGCGCCGGCATCGCTTGTGCTGTTCCTGTTCGCGCGCAGGCTTGCGCGGTTGGATGAGCTTCAGAGGCGGATTCAGATCGAAGCATTTGGATTCTCGCTTGCGGCGACGGCGCTGATCACGTTCGCGTACGGCTTTCTCGAAGGGGCGGGCCTGCCCCATCTCAACTGGACCTACATCCTGCCCTTGATGGCAGCTCTATGGGCAGTCGGAGCGGCCATCTTCACCTTTCGGTATCGGTGAAGAATCGGCTGCGAGTCCTGCGCGCCGAGCTTGACTGGTCGCAGGCAGACCTCGCAGAGCGGCTGGGCGTTTCGCGCCAGACGGTGAACGCGATCGAGACCGGCAAGTACGATCCAAGCCTGCCCCTGGCGTTCTCGCTCGCACGAACTTTCAAACGGCGGATCGAAGAGATCTTCGAAGCGGAGCAAGGCCGGCTTTAGACTGGCGGCGGTGGCCTTCCCGCGCCGCAACATTCTTGCGTTGGTGCTCGTCGCCGCGGTGATCGACGGCGCGATATTGGCTGCGGCCGGATGGCCGCGGTCCAACGACCCGGACGAGCTCGTCGCTGCCGACAAGGTGGTGCAGGCATCGCCAAAATCAGCAGCGTCGCCCGCGGACGAGGTTCCGGATCTGGGCAACCTTGATGACGACATAGGAGCGGTTCTCGTTGTGTCGCAGGGCGGTACGGAGATCACTCCCACGATTCGATCGCTGCTGACAAAGGGTCGGGTCGGCGGTGTGCTTCTTTTCACATCCAACTTCAAGACCGCCGCCGGTCTCCGGCTGTGGAGCGATCGCCTGCGCGCGCTGGCCTCTGCCGCTTGCCTCGACCATCCGATCCTGGTCATGCTCGACGAGGAAGGAGGACGCGTCAATCGCGTCCAGGCGGGTTTTGCACCGCCGTCACAGCTTGTGGCGGCGATGGGGGGACCCGATCGCGTCCGTGCGCTCGAGCGCTCGTCTGCGCTTGGCCTGCGCAAGGTGGGCGTCAATCTGAACCTGGCGCCTGTCGCCGACGTCCGGACTAATCCAGGCGATCGGATCATCGGGGATCGATCGTTCGGCTCCAACCCGGCAAACGTGGCGCAGCTGGTGGGAGCAGCAGTCAAAGGACTGCACGACGGCGGCGTTGGTGCGACCCTGAAGCATTTTCCTGGGCTGGGGGGTGCGGTCGGCGACCCCCACCTTGCCATCCCGACCGATATGGAATCGGAGGCCCAGTGGACGCGCGTGCAGAAGCCGGCTTTCAAAGCCGGAATCGCTGCCGGTGCCGATGCAGTCATGACGACGGCTGTCTACGTGCCAGGCCTCGGAGCCGGCAAAACGCCCGCGATGTTTTCCGCGCCTGTGGTCAATCGATTGCGCACGCAGCTGGGTTTCCGTGGCGTGATAGTTTCGGACTCAGTGAGCATGGGAGGTATCGGGGTTCGCTACCCGTTACCGCAAGCCACAGTCCTCGCCCTTCAAGCCGGCAACGATCTGATTCTTCTCGGCAACAGCGATCCTTCGTACGAGCGTTCCGCGATGGCAGCGGTTCGAGCAGCGGTTCTCTCGGGACGACTCGACCGCATGAAGCTGCATGAATCCGCGATGCGTGTCAACGCAATGCGGGACAAATGGGGCCGGCCTTTTGCCCATTGCGGGCCGCCCGCGGCCGCGTGAGTTGGGCGAGGGAGGCGCGGTATCATGCACGTCTGCCCGAGCGGGAGTAGCTCACTTGGTAGAGCGCGACCTTGCCAAGGTCGAGGTAGCGGGTTCGAAGCCCGTCTCCCGCTCCATCCAATCCCCAAACCAGGCGTTTCCTGGCAACCACACATAACAAACGCCCCGCGGAGGGTAGGACCGCGAGGCGTGACGACGGAAAAACTCTCTAAGTGCGCTGGCTTCCGCGCCCTCGTCTAAACCTCCGAGGTCGCTTTCCGGCGGTGATTTGAACGGAGGGACGACCTTTCGGAGGCGGATGTGGGCTCGCCGTCTCTGTCCATCGGCGCAACCTCATCGTCCATGCGATCGCCATGCATGGCGAGACGCTCCATCGGCCACCTTTGGGAGGCGGCGAAGGCGCCCAGCGCGGTCCCGAGAACCAGGCCGACCACCAGCATGCCAAGCATCGGCCACCGGCGCGACGTCGCGTTCTCAGGAAGGATCGCGATCTCTCGCAGGCCCGAGTCGTTCCATTTCTTTGGCCAGGCTCTGAGGTCGATCACGAGTTCGCCGGCTTGGTGCCTTTTGGTGCAGTAATGATCCTGATCAGAGCGACAAGACCCCATGCGACAACTGCATAGACGACTATCGCCACCAGCGACGCGGTCTCAAACGTGTTGGTCTTCGTACCGGTGTCGCCGAAGATTCCTGTGAAGGGGGCCACCATCGGCGAGCTCACCTGGTAGATGAAGTTGACGAACGCGGATTGCGCCGACGCTCCGAACAGCTTGCCCAGGAAGCGAGCGGCGATGAAGATTTCGACGGCGCCGACGATGAACCAAACAACTGCCGCCGCGCGAAAGTTGTAGCTGGGCTGCGCGGTTGTGGATACGTGCTCGGACGGAGCGGGAGCAGGCGCGGGTTGCTGAATTGCCATTAGTCACTCACCTCTTTGGGCGACCATCGCTCACTGGCCGTAACAATGTCAGCAACTTTGGCCCATGCGGCCTCAGGGCCGATTCAGGCCGGGCCGGCGTACCTCGTCTCGACCAGCAAGCGTTCTGAGTACCAGAAGCTCTTCTTGTCGAAATGGCCCGAACAGGTAATCAGCGTGAGACGCGGCACGCCGTATGGTGCGCCAAGGCCGGGAGTGCCCGAGTCGGCGGGGACGCTACGCATTGAAACGACTAGAAAGAGCTGCCGCGTCCCGTCAGCGAGCACGACGATGATCTGAGCGCCCGGCCGCAGCGTAACCAGCTTGCCAAAGATCATCGGCTTCCCCGGGTAGCCGGCGTGGCCCTCGATCACCGCATCGCCTGGTGCCCCAGGCACCGGTCCGGCTTTGTACCAGCCGGCGTTCCAGGAATTCACCGGTAGATCCAGGACGCCGAAGGCGTCAACCCCGATCTTCTCCACTGCACGGTGCACGTCGAGGGTCGGAATGAGCAGCTGCACCGGTGGGGCGGTCGGCACGCGCAGCTGACGGGGCGGCGCGGGCGGGACCTGTGGCAACCTTGACGTCAGCACGGGTTTGCCCGACAGGTTGTTCCCGGAAACCTGGAGGGTTGCGATGCCGACCGGAGCGGGTCCAACCGTGCCGACGAACTCGTCAGCGAGAGGGACCCCGTCGCGCCACGCATAGGCGAGGGTGACGGCCAGCAGCAAGGTGAGCATCACCTCGCCCAGGAGCTGTGCCGACAGCTGGGCGCGGCCTGCCAGCGACGGCCACGACCTTACCATCCGCTCCGACCTACGCTGTGCGGCGGCGGCGCCTTCGGGCGCTCACACCCAACGCGGTTGCGCCGACGCCGGCCCCGATGCCGATCACTAGCAGCCAGGGAAACTCTCCGCGCAGCTCAATAGGAACTCCGAGCGAGGCTGGCCCTGTGAATCCCGGCGGCGGAGTGCCGGCCGGTGGAGCGCCAAAGGTGTCGCCGGGGCATCCACCCGCCTGGATGATGCGGTTGCTGTCAAGCGTCACGGCTGCGTTGCGTGCCAGCGCTCTGCCGTTGAGAGTCGCTCCAGTCTGCATTGCGATCGATGTCAACGCCATGATGGTGCCCACGAACGTGGTCGAGGTGGCGATGGTTGCCGAGCTGCCGACCTGCCAGAAGATGTCGCACGGCTGAGCGCCGCCGATCAGGCGCACCACCGAACCCGAAGCAGTGACGAGGGTGCTGCCGATCTGGAAGATGTAAATGCCTGCGCCGTTAAGGGTGAGAGTCCCGGTCAGCGTCGGGGCGGTGGTCTGGCAGTACACACCTGGCACCAGGGTCTTGCCACCCAGGTTCGCGCCCGTGTAGTTGTGCGACCCCGGGCACGGTTGCGCTGCCGCATTCGTGTACGCCGCGGTCAGGTTGGTCTGCGCCGTAGTGGCCACCGAGTCACCCTTGTGCTGAGGGCCTGAAGATCCGGGTGGAAAGCCGGTTATTGCGCTGCCTGGCGCCACCCCGACCTGGCCGCTGATCCAGGTGGGACCTGTATTCGTCACCGTCGTGCCGGCCAGGACGGCGAAATAGCCGGCCCCGCCCAGGGGCGGGCGGGTGGCTGCAAACGCCGTGAGGGGTGACACGAGGATCACCAGGGCAGCGACGCAAAGGGACAAGAGTGATCGGCGCATTTTTTTCACCTCAGGATCGTGTGTGCAGCGGCGTAACAATATCCGTAAATCCCCGAGTTCGGGTAAAGAGTTGTGTGCGTCGGAACGCCCGGTCAGTCGATGGGGTGTGGGGCAGCCTGTAGCGTGATGCGCAGCACAGTCCCCACGCCCTGGGTGCTCTCGATCTCAATCTTGCCGCCGTGGGCGGTGACGATGTCGTGGACGATGGCCAGGCCGAGGCCGGAACCGGTCGAGCTCGGCGCTTTGACGAAACGCTCGAACACCCGGGGAAGCAGCTTGGCTGGGATGCCCTCGCCGGTATCGGTGACGCCGATGATCACCTCCCCGCCCGACGTCTGAACTCCAACTCGCACCGACCCCCCCGGCGCGGTGTGACGTATCGCGTTTGAGATCACGTTCGCGATCGCGCTCCGCATGCGCGCGGGATCGACCTCCACCATCGGCACGCCATAGTCCAGGTCCCCCGCCAGGTTGACCTCTGCCGCTTCCGACTGCGCCTTGAATGAGGCAAGCACATCGTGTACGAGCACAGTCGGGTCGACGGGCTCGCGGTTCAAGACAAGGCTGCCCGCATCTGTCAGCACCAGCGTTCGCAAGTCTTCCACGAGAACTTCGAGCCCCCGTGTCGCATCGAGGATCGGCTCGATGTGGGCGGCATCAGCGGGGTAGACGCCGTCGGCTATGCCCTCGGCCTGCCCTCGGATCACCGACAGCGGCGTCCGCAGCTCATGCGCAACGTCGGCCAGAAAGCTCCGCCGCTGCTCGTCCGTCAATTTCAGCCGAGCTGACATCGCGTTGAAGGCTCGCGCCACTGAGCGCATCTCCGGCGGGCCGTATTCTGGGACGCTGGCGGAATAGTCACCCTTCTCGATTCGGCGCGCGGCCTGGATCAGATTGTCCATCGGCCCTGTCATGCGCCTGATGCCCCGCAGACCCACAGCCGTGACCAGGACCACCAGGAGCAGCGCGGCAATCCACGGGTAGGGTCCGGGGCCGAACTGCAACCCTGACGCCCCAATGGCGAGGCTGACCAGGGCTGTGACGACTCCGCCCGCCACCGCCGCCAGCAAGACAACGACTCCGAGCAGGCACCCTATTCGCCATAGGAACGGTCCTCCGCGGCGCCCCCAGCGCCCGGCCGGCGGCCATGCCTGATCCTGTGGCCACCACGGCGGGCGCTGCCGCGGCGGAGGTCCCCATTGCGGCCTCAACTCACCCTTCGGGTGGCTCGGCGAAGCGGTAACCCACTCCAAACACGGTGAGAACGTAGCGCGGCGAGCGCGGATTCTGCTCGACCTTCCGCCTGATGTTCTTGATGTGGGCATCGATCGCACGCTCGTACGATTCGAACGCGACACCCTTCACCGCGTCGAGAAGCTGGGCGCGCGTGAATACGCGCCCGGGCTGCCGGGCCAGCGTGGACAGCAGCTGGAACTCGGTCTTGGTCAGGTCGACTCGCTGGCCCGCAAAGCGCGCTTCCATCCGCGGGATGTCAAGCTCGACGTCGGCGCCGACCCGAATCACGTCGGAAGGGGCGTGCAATCCCTCCGCCCGCCGGAGCACCGCGCGAACTCGAGCCACCAGCTCCTTGGGGCTGAAGGGCTTGGTGAGGTAGTCGTCGGCGCCAAGCTCCAGGCCGACCAGCTTGTCGGTCTCCTCGGTCCGCGCCGTCAGCATGATGATCGGCACCTCGCCCTCCCGCCGCAGCGCCCTTGTCACATCAAGTCCGTCCAAGCCCGGGAGCCCGAGGTCGAGAACTATCAGGTCCGGGCGACCTGTGCGTGCCGTCCGGAGGGCGGCCTGGCCGTCAGACGCCACGAGCACGGTGAATCCACCGTGCTCGAGGTAATCGCGGACGAGCTGGACGATACGAGGCTCGTCGTCCACGACCAGGATCGTCGCCACCGTGACCATGCTAGTCAGCGGTCGAAGCGGGCGGAGAATGCTCCGCCCGCGTTGCGTAGCGGTTCACGCCTGTCGCTGGTCCGGTGGTGGGGTTGGCGTCTGCTCGCCGTGCGCGCGCTTGTGCCACTCCTGCATCCGGTCCTCGATCGCCGGCGGCACTCCGCCGTGCTTCCAGCCGCCGTGGCCGCCGCCCCAGCGTCCAAAGCTGAAGATGCGGATCAGGAGGAAGAAGATGAACAGGAGGAACAGGAACCCGAACAAGCCGAAGCCGTAGAAATGAGGCTCGTAGTAATAAGGGGGCAGGGCTGCGCCTGCAGGCAGCTGCGTCGAGATCCCTGCCTGGTATGACACCACGCCGACGACGGCGGCGATGATCAATGTCAACACCACCCACAGAAAACTGAAACCGCGTCTCATGTCGATCACTCCTTGAATCGAGGGGTTGACTGCACGCCTCTCATGGTTCCGGGAGGTTGTGAGCGCGGTGTGAAGAAACTAGGTGCGCCGTGTGGACATTACGATTGGACTGATGGCGAGGCAGCTTCGTATGTACACAGTGAAGCCTGGCGAGATGGAGGCATTCACCGAGGAGTGGGGAGAAAGGATTCTTCCACTGCGCCTGCAGAGCGGTTTTCGGGTGCTGGGACCGTGGGTGATCGATGAAACAAACCAGTTCGTTTGGATCCTCGAGCACGATGGCAATTTCGAGCTTGCCGACTCCCGCTATTACGAGTCGCCCGACCGGAAGGCGGTGGACCCGGACCCGATTCGCCACCTGGAGAAGAACGAGCACTGGATGCTCCGCGAACCGGAGAGCCGCTAAAAGCTGGCGTTCTCCAACTCCACCAACTCCGCGGTCCGCTTCCACAGCGCGCTCTGCGCCGGCTCGTCGGCTGTCGACTTCGGTGGGTCGATTCGCTTTGTCCCTTTGAACAGCCATCCGGTGGTGCCCTCGTGAGCCGGCGAGATCGCCAGGTCAGCGAGGTCTTCGCCGGCGCGATCCGGCGGCCTTGATACCAGGCGGCTGACGATTCGGATCGGCGCCCACGCTTCCCTCATCAGCTCCGAGCGGACCAGGCCAGGGTGACAAGCGTTGGCTCGTACCTCCCATCTCTTGGCGCGGCGCGCGAGCTCGAAAGTGAACAGCAGGTTGGCGGCCTTGGTCGCACCAAAGGTGTCCAGAGCGGTGAATGCCTTCTTGTCCAGGAGACGGTCAACGTCGACCCGCGTCGACGATGGCGCGGTGACAGTGATCACCCTGCCTCTGGCGGCAAGGCTGTCGCGAAGCAGGTTGGTGAGCAGGAAGGGCCCCAGGTGATTGGTCGCGAGCATGACCTCGAATCCTTCCTTGGTCTTGCGGTACTCGCTGGAGAAGGTGGCGGCGATGTTCAAGAGGGCATCGATATGGCCGGCTGTGCGTGATATCTCCTTCGCCGCCGAGCGGACCGATGAGAGCAAGGAGAGGTCGACCTGCATGCTGCCGACGCGGTTCTCCTCGCCGCCCAGCTTCTTGACCAGGGCATCAAGTCGATCCGAAGGCCTCGCGAGGAGCAACACACGGGCGCCGCGGCGAACCAGCACGGCGGCGGTGGCCGATCCGATTGCGCCAGTCGCACCGGTGACGACGACCACCGGATGCAAGCCCGCCATTCCGTCAGTGTCGCCGCATCGCTGCCGGCCTAGCAAGTAGGTTGTGGCAATGGCCCCGCTTATCTGCGCTCACCGTGGTTCGTGTGGGGTTTCGGGATTGACCGCCGCCGAACGGTACGGACGAGCGATCGAGATGGGTGTCGACTATGTCGAGCTCGACGCATGGCGCACTTCCGATGGTGTCTATGTCAACCATCACGACGACCTGACGCCTTCGGGGGTGTCGCCGGCCAGCCTCACATATGGAGAGCTGAAGTCAGAGCTCGGCTCCGAGCTGCTCACGCTCGATGAGCTCCTCGACCAGGTCGCTCTACGGGTCGGCTTGCATGTCGACCTCAAGGAGCCTGGCCGCGAGATTGAGACTGTGCGCGCAGTGCTCGATCGTTGCGCCGAGAGCAGGTTCGTGGTCACGACCGGCGACGTCGAGGGGATCCGAAACATCAAGGAGAGCTTTCCGGCAGTCCGCGCCGGGTTGACGCTGGGCGCGGACATGAGAAACGCTCGGACGTGGGCGACCCTCCGACAACGCATGAGCGAGCTTTTTCCCGGCGAGCGTTTGAAGCGCTCTCACGCCGACTTTGTCGCCGCGCATCAGCAGCTCGCGCGCATCAGGCTGCTCCGTTACTGCGCCGGCAGGGGTTTGGCAGCATGGGTCTGGACAGTCGACGATGAGGCCGAGATCGCGCGCTTCATCGCCGATCGAAGGGTCACTGCGCTGATCACCAATCGTCCTGACATCGCGCTACGTTTGCGCGCCGGCCTACCCCACCACTGATATCAAGCGACCTAGAATTGGTTCGCGATGAAGGGCTCAGATGGCCAGCGTCCTGCTCAGGGGGTTCGTCCTGGGATTCGTGATCGCGGCCTCACCTGGGCCGATCTTCTTTCTATGTCTTAGGCGCACTCTCGCTCGGGGCTGGCTCAACGGGCTCGTCTCCGGGCTCGGCGTCGCCGCCGCCGACGGCTTCTACGCAGCACTGGCCGCCTTTGGCATTGGCGCAGTCACCTCAGTGCTCGTCGGCGAGCGGCGCTGGCTTGCATTGATCGGCGGCGCGGTGCTCGTTCTCCTTGGTTTGCGCATCCTGTTTGAAAGGCCCAGCGCGGCCGTGCAAGACGACCGCCACAAGACAGGGGCACCCGCTGAAGCCGCGAATGTGTCGGGTCTCGCGTGGGCTTATCTCTCAACGCTGGGGCTGACCATCACGAACCCGACAACCATCATCTCGTTCGCGGCTCTTGTCGCAACCCTTGGTATCGGGGTCAGCGGCGGCCTTCTGCCACCGGCGCTGCTCGTGCTTGGGGTATTCGCCGGCTCGGCGACCTGGTGGTTCGTGCTGGCGATCTTCGGCGCTGCCCTCAAGGCGCGCGTCACCCCTCGTGTCGTGCGCGGCATCAGCACTTTCAGCGGCCTGGCGATCGCCGCCCTCGGGGTGCTGGCCGTGGTGTCTACGCTGATCGCCGTATAGCCCGACGGAAGGTTCAGCTTGCTAGCGTTGTTCTGGGTGATGACGTGACCAGCTCAAAGGCGCGCACGCGCACCGTGACCTGGGAGGACCCGCTCGCGACGCTGGCTGCTGCGGCCGGTTTGACGGGCCTCGAGTTCATGAGTTCGGTGTTCGAGGGCAGGTTGCCTCCGCCCCCGATCATGTCAACGATGGGCATCACCGGGGGCAAGGTCGAAGAGGGCAAGGCGGTGTTCCTCGGTGAGGCGGGCGAGCACCTCTACAACCCGATCGGTGTCGTGCACGGAGGCTTCGCCATGACCATCCTCGATTCCGCCATGGGCTGCGCTGTGCACACCACTCTAGCTGCCGGAGAGCGGTACACGAGCCTTGAGACCAAGGTCAATTTTGTCCGGGCGATCACCGCCGAGACTGGACCCGTCCGCTGCGAGGGCGTTGTCGTCTACCGAGGTGGAAGGGTGGCTACCGCCGAGGGCAAGCTGATCGCGGAGAAGTCGGGCAAGCTGCTGGCCCACGGAACGTCCACCTGTCTCGTCATCTGAGGATGAGGAGAGTGCGCCGGTGAACGATGACTTCACTCCGGCGCAGCTGCGAACGCTGCGCGCGCTCAAGACCCCGCACGGCATTCAACAGTTCCTTGACGATATGCCTTACCACCTGGGCACGACCGCGTGGTCGCCGAGACGAGTCCTGCGCGACCAGACGGCGCACTGTCTGGAGGGCGCGATCTTCGCGGCGGCCGGACTCCGCGTGTTGGGTTACCCGCCGTTCCTCCTCGACCTCGAAGCCGAGCACGACACCGATCACGTCATCGCCGTCTTCAAGGATCGCGGCCACTGGGGCGCGGTCGCCAAGTCGAACTACAACGGCCTCGCTTACCGCGAGCCAATCCATCGCACGTTGCGCGAGCTGGTGATGAGCTACTTCTACGCGTACTTCAACCTTCGGCGCGAACGGACGCTCCGCACGTTCTCACGGCCGGTGAATCTCGCGCGGTTCGACGATCTCCATTGGATGACCACTGACAAACCGGTTTGGTTCATCCCCGAGTACCTGCTCACGATCTCTCACACACCGCTTCTGCGACCCTCGATGGCAAAGCGCCTGACTCGCCTGGACAAGCGGTCGTTCGAGGCAGGGCTCGTCGGGCATCGCTGGAGGTAACCGAGGATGAGGGGAGTTCGCCCATGAAGAAGTACGCCATACATGTCGTGGACGTATTCACTGAACGGCCGCTGGCCGGCAACCAGCTCGCAGTCGTCCTCGACGCCGAAGGAATCCCACCGGAGGTGATGCAGCGAATCGCCAAAGAGATGAAGCTCTCGGAGACGACCTTCGTCCTTGCTCCCAAGGTTCATGGCAACGCGGCGCGGGTTCGAATCTTCACCCCGGCGAATGAGCTGCCTTTTGCTGGTCATCCGACCATCGGGACGGCCTGGGTTCTCTTCAACGAAGGATTGGTCCCGGGCGGTGCGCTCGAGTTCACCCTCGAGGAGGGCGTCGGACCGGTGCTGGTGCGTGGGGAGCGCGCGACTGGCGGCCTGCGGTTCTGGATGACCCATCCCAAGGTGACATTTGGCGAGGTTCTCTCAAATAGGGCGGCGGCAGCAGCCGCGCTCGGCCTCGAGGAAGCTGACCTGCATCCCGACGCTCCGATCCAGGTCGCCAGCACGGGCCTGCCCCACGTCTATGTGGCGCTCAAGGGCGCGCGGGCCGTCGACGCTGCCATCTCCGAAAAGGAGCGCCTCGGCAAGGTGTTCCGGCAAGGCGTATTTCTGTTTGCGGCGAGCAGCGAAAACCGACTGTACAGCCGCATGTTCGCGCCACACACGGATGACATTTACGAGGACCCCGCGACAGGATCCGCGAGCGGACCCCTGGGTGCTTTCGCGGTTAAGTACGGACTGGTCAAGCGGTCGTCTTCCGTGTCGATCGTCAGTGAGCAGGGGACCAAGATGGGCCGCCAGAGCTTCGTGCACATCAAGTTGGAATATCCAGCGGAAGGCGACGAGCCGTCGCGGATCGAGGTCGGAGGCTACGTCGTGCCCACGCTCAAAGGTGAGCTGGCCGGCGGCTGGTAAGGGTTTAGACCTTCTTGTCTTCTAACTAACCTTCGGGTTCGAGCTTGATCGACGCCGAGTTGATGCAGTAGCGGAGCCCTGTGGGGTCCGGCCCATCGTCGAATACGTGGCCGAGGTGTCCGCCGCAGTTGGCGCATGTCACCTCAGTGCGCTCCATGAATAAGCTGCGATCGACGTGCTCCGCGACCGGCGCCCCCTCAGCGGGTGCGTAGAAGCTCGGCCAGCCGCAGTGAGCGTCGAATTTGGTCTCCGACTCGAACAGCTTGACGCCACAGCCGGCGCACAGGTACGCGCCTGGGGTCTTGGTGTCCCAGTACTCGCCGGTGAACGGCCGCTCGGTACCTTTCTCCCGCAGCACGTGGTACTGCGTCGGTGTCAGGTCGCGCTTCCAGTCTGCCTCGGTCTTCTTCCCGGTCTCTGTCTTCACGCCTTTACTTTGCCACGCCGAGGCCGCCGCGAAACTACCTTCCGGCTGTAGGCTGCTGAGATATGGCAGCACGCAAGCGATCCCTCCTCGACACGAGCACCGCCAAAGGCAAGCACGTCGAGCGCCGGCTGAACAAGGAGATCGTCATCTGGCTTGCCACCTCCGGCACCGAGGGCCGACCGCGCGCGGTTCCGGTCTGGTTCCAGTGGGACGGTGACTCCTTCCTTGTTTACTCGGTGCCGGGCCAGAAGGTGAACGACATCGAGGCCAACCCAAAGGTGCAGCTGCACCTCAACACCGGACCAGAAGGCGAGGACGTAGTGCGCATCGATGGCGATGCCAAGCGGCTGCGCCGCCACCCACTTGCGTACAAGGTGCCCGACTACATAAGGAAGTACGCGGCGCTCGTCAAGAGCTACGGGTGGACGCCCGAAGGTTTCTCCCGCCAGTACCACATCGCGCTGCGCATCCGGCCGACCAAGATCCGCACCGCTGATTGATGGCACATCCGCTGCGGTTTGGTTTGAAGCTGTCCGGCCAGGACACGACGATCGAAGCGCTCCGGACGGTCTGGCGACTCGCCGACGATGCAGGTTTCGACCATGTCTGGGACTTCGATCACCTGGCGTCGATTGGAGCCGGCGGTCCTGATCGGCCGATCTACGAAGGTTGGGCGCTGCAGGCTGCGATGGCCGAGGCCACCAAACGCGTGCGTATCGGATGCATGGTGACCGGCAACACATACCGCAACCCCGCTCTCCTCGCCAAGCTCGCGGTGACCGTCGACCATCTGTCGGGGGGTAGGCTCGAGTTCGGCATCGGCGCTGCGTGGGCTGTCATCGAGCACTCCATGTACGGGATCGAAGGCCTCGACCATCGGGTTGGGCGACTGAGCGAATCGCTGCAGATCATCAAGTCGCTGTGGACCGAAGAGCGGACTGATTTCGATGGCCGCTACTACCAGATGAAGGACGCCATCGCCAACCCCAAGCCACTCCAGAAGCCCTATCCGCCGATCTGGATCGGGGCCTCGGGCGAGACGACCATCCGGCTTGTCGCTCGCCATGCCGACGTTTGGAACACGGGTGCGGCGGAGGTCGACAAGGGCACCCAGGTGATCACGAGGCTGGAGGATGCATGCGGCGCGGTGGGTCGCGATCCGTCGGAGATTCGACGCTCGATACAGCATGCTTGGGACGGTCAGGATCGCTCGCGATTGCTCGAGCAGTCGGCGCGCTATTTCGAGCTGGGCTTCACCGAGCAGATTTTCATGCTCGACCCGCCGAAGGCGATCATGCTGGCGAACAAGCTGGCCGAAGCTCTCCCGGAACTTCGCCAGGTCGAGAGAGTTCGCTCTTAAAGATCTCGACCAAAACGCGCGACAATTGCCGCTGAATCAGCAGAAGTGAAGAGGAGGTAGCCATGGCCGACAGCGTTTACAGAGTGACCGAGCTGGTGGGGACCAGCAGCACGTCCTGGGAAGCGGCCGCGAAGACGGCAGTCGAAACCGCATCCAAGTCCCTCCGGGACCTTCGCGTCGCAGAGGTGGTCCGCCAGGACCTGACGATCGAAGACGGCAAGGTCACCAAGTACCGAGTCCGGCTCAACGTCTCATTCAAGTACGACGCCCCACCGGCAAGGGCGAGTCGCCGAAAGTAAGCAAATCTCCGGCACCGGCTTCGGCCGGTGCCGGCTATGGTCTACGGCGCCGACGCCGCCATCAGCTGGCAGCCTGCAGCCTTCATCTCCTCGAATGCACGCTGGGCAGCCTCCGGGCTTGCGGCGCCGCACAGGTTGATGAGAATCCGCACCTGGAATTCGTGCTTGCGAGCGTCCAGGGCGCTCGCCCGTATGCCGTACTCGGTGATGAGGCCGCAGATATCGATGTGGTCGATGCGCTGCTCCCTGAGAACGTCAACCAGCAGGTGGCCGCGAGCGTCCACCGCCTCGAATGCGGAGACCGCTGCCGCGTGCCTGCCCTTGTCGACCACCACCTGGATGATCTTCTCCCGGACCAGGTTGGAGATCGGAGTGCAGAGAACAGCCCCAGTCGTCCCTTTGACCCCGTGGGGTGGCCAGGTGTTGATGTAATCGGGCTTGTCGGAGAAGTGGTCGGGTGGATCTTCGTGAAGGTCGCGCGTCGCCACCACAAAGGTGTACTCGCTGCGAAAGTGGCGGACATGTCGGGCCACATGGGCGACGATCTGGGTGCCGCCCGGAACAGGCAGGGCGCCCCCTTCGACAAAGTCATTCTGGAGATCCACGACCAACAAGGCGTTCCTCATAACCGGCAGCTCACCTCCCCTTAGACTGGCCGTGTGTCATCCGTGATCGTAGCGGGCGCGCGCACTCCTTTCGGCAAGTTTGGCGGCGCGTTCAAGGATGTGCCCGCAGTCACCCTGGGCGCTCACGCGATACGAGCTGCCCTACAGCGCAGCGGCGTCGGGTTCGATCAGGTCGATTACGTGATCATGGGCCAGGTGCTGCAGGCAGGCGCGGGCCAGATCACCGCGCGCCAGGCGGCGATCGAAGCGGGTATCCCCCAGGAAGTGCCGGCCATCACCATCAACAAGGTTTGCCTGTCCGGCCTCAACGCGATCGCGCTGGCCGATCAGCTCATCCGCGCTGGAGAGGTGGAGGTAGTTGTCGCCGGCGGGATGGAGTCGATGTCGGAGGCGCCGTATCTCGTACCCAAAGCGCGGTTTGGCGCACGCATGGGCAATACAGAGATGGTCGATTCGATGGTGCACGACGGCCTGTGGTCGACCTTTCTCAAACAGCACATGGGGGAGAGCTCCGACGAGGTGAACAGTGAGCTCGAGATCAGCCGTGAAGATCAGGACGCTTGGGCAGCGCGCTCGCATGAACGGGCTCACCGTGCGTGGGAGGGCGGCGCGATGGCGGACGAGGTGGCAGTCGTCGCTGTGCCACAGCGTCGCGGCGACGCGGTAAAGGTCGACCGCGATGAGGGTGTGCGAGCCGGGACAACTACCGAGTCGCTTGGAAGGCTGGCGCCCGCGTTCAGGTCGGATGGCACCATCACCGCCGGCAATGCCTCGCAGATCTCGGACGGTGCTGCCGCAGTGGTCGTCATGTCGAAAGAGCGAGCTCACGCACTGGGCATCGAACCGCTCGCGGAGATCGTCGCTCACGGGATGAGCGCCGACCGCTATGCGTGGCTTCACACAGTGCCGGCCCTCGCCATGAGCAACGCTCTCAAGAAGGCGGGCCTCGAGCCCAGCGACCTGGATCTCGTTGAGATCAATGAGGCTTTTGCTGCGGTGGCTCTCAATGCGAGCCGGATGCTGCAGCTGGACGAGGAGCGGGTCAACGTAAATGGCGGGGCGGTCGCCCTCGGTCATCCCATTGGGGCGAGCGGTGCCCGTTTGGTGCTCACTGTGGCGCTCGAGCTCAAACGACGGGGACTGCGAACTGGCGCAGCGGCGCTGTGCGGAGGCGGTGGCCAAGGCGACGCCTTGATCGTTCGGAGGTAGCGGCCAACTTTTAGTCACCTCCCCTCCGGCGGGCGTTGCCCGCCACCTCCCCGGCGAGCGGGGAGGACAACGGCCACGCTACCCGTGGCCTGGTGTCGGCGAGAGGATTCGAACCTCCACGTCCAATCGGACACCAGCTCCTAAGGCTGGCGCGTCTGCCATTTCGCCACGCCGACAACCTTGAAATTATTACTTCACCCTCACCGGAAGCTCCACCCGCCGGGGGGCAAGCGACTAAAGTTCAAGTCTCATGGCATGCGGCGCTGGGCCCGCCGGCCTCCTGGCCGGAAGGTTGACATGAGCGGCAACGGTCAGCACGTAGGCGGCTACCGCGTCCTGCGTGAGATCGAGACTGACAGCCTCGGCGTGATCTACGAGGCGGAGCATCCGCGCCTGCACAGAAAAGTATCGGTGCGTACGATCGGTGCCGGCGTCGCGCGCGATGTCAGCTTCTCGCGCAGATTCTTGCTCGAGCTGCGGTCGTATGTCGCCCTCGAGCACCCCGCCATTCCGCGGCTCTACGAGCTCGCGTACGACGGCGAATGCCCATACCTCGTGACAGAGATGATCGACGGTCGTACGTTGGATGCGGTCCTGGGTGAGGGGGTCAAGTACGAGCCACTTGGGGTGGTTGGGTTGCTGCGGCCGATCGCCAGCGCGCTCGATTACGCGCACGGCAGGGCGACCGTGCATCGCGATGTCAAGCCGGCGAACATCCTTCTCGCGGATGACGGCCGCACCATGCTGACGGGTTTTGGGCTGGGCATGGTCGCGTCCTTTAACACCGGCCCGGGGACGGGCGGTCCCATCGCGCCCGACTATGTCGCGCCCGAGCGATTGGTCGGGCGCGAGGTCGACGGTCGCGCGGATGTCTATTCGCTTGCGGCTGTCCTGTTCGAAGCAGTGACCGGCCGCCGGCCCTTTTCGTCAAAGAGCTGGATCGAGACACTGAGCCGGCGGCTGTACGAACCGCCGCCCAGCGTTCGGGACTCGGTGCCTGAGCTTTCGGCTCCCTTTGCGAGCGTGCTCCAACAGGCCATGGATCGCGTGCCGGACCGCCGCCCTGCGACGGCCGGCGATTTACTCGATCGCCTCGAGCACGCCCTGACATCCAAGGGCAGTAACTCTCAACCGATCAACTGGCTGCGGCGGAATATGAGGCGCAGCGGGAACGGCGCGGGTCCTAGGTAAGCGCCTTCATCGTCGCGTCGTTCGTCAGCGACTTGTCCGGCCGTCGATCATCAGGACGCCTTTGCAAGTGAAGAGCCGGTCGACAACATACCCCGGGTTGATGTTGGTGGGATCCTGCGCAATTGCTGCCCCGATCTGCTGCACGATCTGCTGGGCGGGGACGCTGACACTGAACACGGTGGCCCCGACAGCGAATATCTGAAGCACTCCACCGTGCATGAAGAGCACAACGGTGCCGGTCCAGCTGACGCCGTTATAAGTGCCGCTGCCTGTGATGATCGAGCCCGCGATGGACTCGCCAATGATCGCGAGGCTGAGATTCGACAGACCGGCCACATTGATTGCACTGGCGAGGTCCTGCCCCGTATAGCCATGACGCACCGCTCCGTTCTGGGCGATCGTCGCAGTGGCGCAGGGCTCGAGGGCTGACACACTGAGGAATGGTTCCTCACCTGCGGCGCCGAGCCCGCTGATGCCGACCACGGTGACTGTATAGATGCCGGCAGGAGCGTTCGGCACAAGGACGACGATTGGCGAGCGTCCTGTACCTGAATAGACGTGGCCGTCTGGGGCCTTGACCCTGAGGGCCATCGCGCTGCCCTTGTACCCAAGTGCTGCCTTCACGATTCCACCGCCTGCGAAGCTGTACGTGTACGCCTGCTGCTCTCCGTTGTGGATCGGCGGGCCGATGAAGTTCTGTTCGGTGCCCGGAGTGGTCCCCTGGTTGGATGCGTTAGAAGCTCCCTGCTGCGGGCCGAACGGGTCGTTGGGATCAGGCACGATGGGGCCGGCGGGCCCGACATTCCCCTGTGCGTCGATCGAAGCCTGCTGGCCGGTGGTGAGGTGGATGTGGTTCTTGCCATCGAGGTCCAGCTCGCCGTCGAACAGCTTGACCAGCATCGAGCCGTCTGGATTGACGAGGACCTCGAACTTGGTCCCGCGAACCGACGCCACCGCCGACTGGCCGCCCACCCTGAAGATGGCGCCGCTGGCCAGGTGCTGCACGTTGGTAAAGGTCCGGCCGACCTTCTGGAGAATCGAGGCGTCCTGAAGGTTCCCGCTCTTTGCGAAGTGGGCGGAGGTGAGACTGATCTCGGTGTCGCCTGTCATTCGGGTCAGCGTTCCGTCAGGGAGCTGAATGGCGGCGCGGCCCTTGGCATCAGTTTTGACAGCGTCTCCCGGCTGCACCACGGTTCCTGTGGCGGCCGTCAGGAAGGCGCCACCGGAACGCGCGACCTGGACCGTGGGTTGAAAGACGGTAAGGGTGGCGGCGGCGTTGACTGACGCCTGGGCCGCGCTGTTGAGCCAGAAGAGGCCGGCCCCGGCCAGGAGAAGAACGACGAGCAGGATGATGATGAGGCGGTATCCACCCCTGCGCTTCGGCGCTGGGCGCGCCGCTGAAACCTGCATGTGCGGGAACGATACCTAAAGGGACAGCCACAATGGCCTCTTTAAGCTCGCGATCGAGTCGGCAGGTCCTACCTGTGGCCTTCGATCACCATGACTCCGCCCCCGGTGCCCTTGCATGAGTACACGCGGTCGACTGTGAAGTCGGTCGGGACACTGAGCGACTGGCCGATTACGGATGACAGCCTTGACGCCACCTGTGTTGTGAGGTTGATGCCTCGCACCGTCACCTGGGTCAGCACAAGGCCGAGATTGGGCGACGCCGAGTAAAAGACGACAGTCCACGAGATGGGCACGCCCCCGAGGTCGGAGTAGTAGAAGAGGCGCGCCGAGTTGGGGGATGTTCCCTGGACCTGGAGGGTGACACCAGCGGTTTGCAGCGACTGCGAGAGCTGGTCGGTGCTGAGGGTCTGGCGGACAAACCCGCCGTCATCGATGGGCTCCCCGCTGCATGCTGAGTTCGTGGCGAATGCCAGCGAGTAGGGTTCGCCGCCGGCTGGTATGTCGACCCCGCGGACGATCGCCTTGTAGAGACCCGGCGGCCCGTTCACGTTGAACTGAACTGTCGTTCCTCCTCTCGAGGTGTGCTGCACGCCGTTGGGATCGACCAACGTGATCGTCATCAAGCTTCCCGGGTAGCACAGCGCAACCTTGACGGTGCCTCCCGGGGAGTGATAGTCGACCGTGGCCGTCTGTCCGGTGGCCAGGTTGTCACCGGTAGTCGTCTGCGTAGTTCCTGGCGACGTGCCCACCGCAACGGCCCTTGCGCACTGCGCAGCCAGCGCGTACGGGTCCTGGGGCTCGGGCTGGATGGCTCGTTGGTTGGCCAGCGTTCCGTTCGCGTCGGCGTCGACCTGCTGCCCGGCGGTCAGTGTCAATGTGGTCTTTCCACTGACCTTCACGGTTCCGTCGAACACCTTGATCAGGTTGGTGTTGTTAGCGCGGACCAGGACCTCAAATTCCGTACCGCGCACCTGGGCGCTTACAGAATGGCCGCCGACCTGGAAGGTCGCGCCACTTGCGAGGTGTTGGACGTTGGCAAAGGTGCGGCCGATCTTCTGGACGATGTTCGCAGACCGCAGGCTGCCGTCGGGCGAGAGCTGGGCTTCGGCCACTGTCACCACGGTGTTGGGCGCAAGGCGGACATAGGACCCATCCGGGAACTGGATCGCGGCGTGCCCCCCGTCGCCGGTGCGAGCCGAGTTTCCGGCGGTCAGCTCTTGCCCCGGCCGTGCTGGGTGAAAGCCGCCCGAGTTATTGGTGTCGACGTCGACAGGCGTCGTGATCACCACCAGCGCAGCCGGCGATGGGACTGAAGCTTGCGCCTGGACGATGAACAGGTAATAGCCGCCGCCCAGGATGAGGAGCACGACCAGCACAACTGCGATGAGGCAACCACCGCACCCGCAGCCGAAGCAGGAGCGCCCAGCCTTGGCCGGCGGCGGAACTGCCGCTGCCGGCGGCGGGACCGGTGTGGCGGTGGGCGGAGGGTCCGGTGGGGCGACCGGCGCAGGAACCTGCTGGTCCGCGGGCGCCGGAGGTGTCTGGTCTGTCATTCGCAGCGAAGGTTAGCTGGCCGTCGTCTTGAAGTCGACAACCAGTCGCGGGGGATCGGAAAGAGTGAAGGTTCTCAGGCAAGCGGGGCGGCTGAGGCCCAAGCCCCACGACAAGTAGCCCTCGAAGTCTTCAGTCAGCCGAGCCTCCTTCAGGACAGGGAACTCGGCATGCGAGAAGTCGGTGGGGCCGGTGTAGGTGCCTGCCCCGGTCGCGGAATGAACTTGCACGAGGGCTCCGGCTGTACCGCTGAGCGTCACTGACTGGCCGCTGCCACCTGCCTTGAATATCGGCTTCGCCTGCCGCTTGACCGTGTAAGCGGGCACCTTGGCGCTGAACTGGATGACGAAGCGGTCGTAACCGACCTGCTGCGCGACCCTGACGCTCGTGACGTTGGCGGCGCCGGCGGTCCCTCCGGCGGCGTCGGCGCACCTGAAGGCCGGCAGATTGGTGCTTGGGGGCTCCGGCGGAGTCACCGACGGAGGCGTGATACGCGGCGCTGAAGCAGCCTGTCCCGGATTGCTGGTGGTGCCTGCAACGGGGCTCGCGAGGGGAGTCGCGCCGCCCAGGCCGCACGCGGACAGGAGCGCGCAAAGGCCAAGTCCGGCCGCGATGCGCATTGCCCAATGGTATTGTCGAGCCCCGTTACGGCCGCGCCGAGGTGGCGGAACAGGCAGACGCGTCGGTCTCAAAAACCGATGTCCGCAAGGACGTGCGGGTTCGACTCCCGCTCTCGGCACCAGGTTGACTACGTGATTCACGTTGGAAGCCTGACACGGACGGCATTTTCGCCATCGTGTTATGGATACTGTTACGCGCCAGATAGCACTCTGATTGAGGAAGACTTTAGGTTTGTCAACTCTGATCAAGGAAGTCTCACAACCCGAAGGTGAGATCCCCGAACCCGTTCAGCGCGACTACGCGGTCCTCAAACGACGCATCCAGGATGCGGGGCTGATGGAAAAGCGCCCCGGGTTTTACGCGTTCAGCATCACCACCAACCTGGTCCTCTTCTTCGGCTGTCTCGTGGTTCTTTTCATTGTCAAGCCATGGTGGGCCCAGGCTCTGACCGCTGTTTTCCTTGGCATCATCTCCGGCCAGCTTGGATTCCAGCTGCACGACTCTGGTCACCGCCAGATGTTCGCGGCAAACTGGAAGAACGCGCTGGTCGGTCTTGTCACGGCTGATGCGCTGCTTGGAATGAGCTACGGGTGGTGGGTGCAGAAGCACAACCGGCACCACGGAAACCCGAACGACGTCGACCTCGACCCTGACATCGACGTCGGCGCAATCGTCTACACCCACGAACAGGCGATGGCGAGGCGCGGGCCGGGGCGGCTACTGGCGATGTACCAGGTGTACTTTTTCTTCCCGCTGACGACCTTCCTCGCCTGGAGCATGCACGTGGTCGGTGCGACTTATCTCATCAAGGAAGAATCGCGTTACCGCCGCCTCGAATTCGGCCTACTTGCCGCCCACGCGGTCCTGTACCTCGGCGCGATGCTCTTCTTCCTTGGGCCGTGGTCGGCGCTCATGGTTGTGCTCATCCACAAGGGGGTCGGCGGCGCATATCTCGCATCAGTGTTTGCGCCCAACCACAAGGGCATGCCGCAGACCGACAGCACCACCCGGCTCGACTTCGTGCGAACCCAGGTGCTGACAGCTCGCAACATTTACGGCCATCCACTCACCGATTTCTGGTACGGCGCTCTCAACTACCAGATCGAGCACCATCTCTTTCCTGGCATGCCGCGCATCAATGTGAAGCGCGCTCAACCGATCGTGAAGCAGTTCTGCGAAGAGCGCGGGATCGCGTACCACGAGACAACCTTCCTGCAGTCCTACCGCGAGCTGCTTGGCTTCCTGAACGAGGTCGGCGAACCTCTAAGAACGGCGAAGGCCAACGGCTGACCGGCCGCTACCAGCTCCCCCCGCCGCCACCGCCCCCGCCGCCCCCAGAAAAG
>Ga0193719_10000046_pt1 | contig 36304 bp, 32 predicted proteins | sample U2a2metaG_FD_160103 | JGI IMG/M metagenome (GOLD analysis project Ga0193719, IMG submission 160103) | Soil microbial communities from a riparian zone of the East river system, Colorado, United States - U2a2 | ecosystem: Environmental > Terrestrial > Soil > Riparian zone | place: USA: East... | reverse complement strand
TCTGGGCATACAGCGCCGGCGGATAACGGAAAGGCAGCTCCTTGTTGAGCATCACCGGCGCGATGTCTGGCTGCCTGCCAACTGTCTGGAACGGCAGTCCGGATCCGTCTCCCTTCTTGCACCCGGCGACGATCATCATCACCAGCAGAATTACTGCGTCTCTCGTGCGTAGCTGCATTCTCAAGCTGCTCCTCCCTCTTCCTTCACTTCATCGACGAGTCGGGCGAGCATCTCGAGCGCCTGGATTGGAGTCATCGCATTTGGTTCCAAATTTCTCAGTTGTTGCACGACTGGATGCGTCATCATTCCGAACAGTGCCAGCTGACTATCTGTGGCGTCGGTAGGCGCCACCAGAGCGCGTCCCGTTCGAGGCACGATCTGTTCCGCTTCAAGAAGTCTCAGCAGCTCCGTTGCCCGCTTTATGACCGAGGGCGGAAGACCCGCCAGCCTGCCCACTTCGATTCCATAAGACCGATCGGCACCACCGGGCTGGAGACGGTGGAGAAAAAGCACCTGATCCCCGACCTCGCGCACTTGAACGTTATAGTTGCGTACTGCGACTAAATTGTCAGCCAGCTGCGTAAGCTCATGATAGTGCGTCGCGAAGATCGTTTTGCACCCGACGGCATTGTGCAAATGCTCGCTCACCGACCAGGCGATCGATATTCCGTCGTAGGTCGAAGTACCTCGCCCAATCTCATCGAGGAGCACCAGACTTCGCCGCGTCGCGGTATGAAGAATGGCGCTCGTTTCCGACATCTCCACCATGAATGTCGACTGGCCGCGTACCAGGTTGTCACTCGCCCCAACCCGCGTAAAAAGGCGATCGACGACGCCGATTCGCGCCTTGGTTGCGGGAACGAAGCTGCCAATTTGCGCCATCAGCACGATCAGACCGACTTGCCGGAGCACTGTCGATTTCCCGGCCATGTTCGGCCCCGTGAGAATGATCATCCGGGCGTCTTCGGTAAGCGCGATGTCGTTGGGAATGAACTTCTCCCGCGCCATCATCCTTTCCACCACCGGATGTCTTCCCGCTGTGATCTCGAGCGAGAAATCGTCGGTGAGCACCGGGCGCACGTAGCTTTCCCTCGCCGCCACTTCGGCCAGTGATGCGAGCACATCGAGCTCGGCGACGATCTGGGCAACCGCCTGCAGGCGAGCCACCTGGTTTCCGACCCGCAACCGCAGTGCCTCAAACAGTTCTCGCTCTCTGTCTTCTACTCGCTCGGCCGCCGTCAGCACTCGCTCCTCGTATTCCTTGAGCGACGGAGTCACGTACCGTTCGGCTCCCGCTAGTGTCTGCCGCCGCTGGTAGTCGCTGGGCACGAGATGCAGGTAGCTGTTCGTCACTTCGATGAAGTAGCCGAAAACCTTGTTGTAGCCGACTTTGAGCGAGTTGATGCCTGTTCGGGCTCGTTCTTCGGCCTGAATCCTGGCAATCGCGTCCTTGCCCCCGTCGCGCAGCGCTCTCCATTCGTCCAGAGTGCTGTCGAACCCATCGCGCACGCTGGCCTCGTCGCCAATCGTGATTGGCGGTCTCTCGACGAGCGTTCGGATGATTTCGTCGCCGAGATCCTTGCAGTCATCCCACGTGCTGATGTGCGCAATAAACGCAGCGTCGTTTCCGGATGTTGTTGCGGCACGCGCTCGCCCAAGAGCTATTTCGACTGCAGGCAGGCGCGCGATTGAATCACCCAGGCCTCGCAGCTCGCGCGGAGAGGCACGACCGGCAGCTGCCTTTCCCGCCAGCCGTTCAATGTCGCGCACACCATCCAGAGCTTCCCGCATCGCGGCACGAATGAGACCGTCTCCGAGAGCGTCTACAGCACTGAGCCTCGTTTCTATATCAATGCGGTCAACGAGCGGAGCGAGAAGCCACTGCCGGAGCAGACGCGCGCCCATTGGCGTGAGCGTGCGATCGAGAACGCCGAGCAGTGTTCCCGAAGTCTCCCCGCCACGCATCGACTCGACCAGCTCGAGATTCCGCCGCGTCATCTCGTCGAGAGGCAGAATGCATCCCGGCCTCTCGACTTTTGGACGCGCGAGATGCGACATACCGGATGGCTGAAGCTCATTGAGGTAGCGGAGCAACGCCCCGGCGGCTCCAACAGCTGCACTATCTCCGCTCTCAATGCCGAATGCATCGAGTGAGCTCACGCGGAAGTGTTCAGCCAGCTGATCGCGACCCAGTTCGCTGTCGAATTCCCAGGCTTCGCGCTCGGTTACCATTGGGCCTTCCTCACCGACCGGTCCCTTCAGGACGTGGATGAGGCTCTCGCCACGCGAAAGAATCACTTCTCGCGGTGTGAATCGCGACAGCGCGGCTTCCAGGTCGCGGATTCCCACGCCCGTGAGCCTGAGCTCGCCCGTGGAAAGATCGGCGGCCGCAATGCCCACCGAATCGCCGTCCCGGTTGAGTGCACAGAGATAGTTGTTGCGCGTGCCGTCCAGCAGATCATCGGAGAACGCCGCACCAGGAGTGATGGTCTCCACCACTTCGCGCTTGACAATGCCTTTGGCGAATTTCGGATCTTCGGTTTGCTCGCAGATCGAGACCCGGAATCCATGCTGGACCAAACGCCGCAGATACTCGCCGGCAGCCTTTACTGGAACTCCAGCCAGCGGTACTTCGCTCGCGCCTCCGTTGTTCCTGGATGTCAGCGTGAGGCCGAGCGTTCTGGAGGCTACTTCTGCATCCTCGTAGAACATTTCGTAGAAATCACCCATCCGGAAGAACAGAATCGCGTCCTGATGACGCGACTTGATCTCCCGGTACTGCTGCATCAACGGCGTTGATGCGGCGCGACTCACCGTTCGGGCGCCCGTACCACGAAACCATCCATGTGATTTGCCTTGATCTTCCTGAGCGCGTCCTCAGCTTCTTTCTCTGTTGCGTAGCGTCCGACCCTCACGCGGAATGGTGCGACCGATCCGTCGACCCGCGTGGCGTAGCCTCGCTTCCTCAGGGTTGAGGTGAGTTTATCGGCTTCTGCTCTATTGGTATAGGCAGCTACCTGGACCGAATAACCATTTCCGCGCGAGGGCGTCGTGCTCGCTTTCGTCACGGCCTTTTCGGCGGCAGCTTTCGGCGCTTTCGCCGGATCGACGATGCTTGGCTTTGAGTCGTTGGCTTCAGTCGGTGGCTTGGGACGCTGAGTTGGCACAACTGTCCTGGGCACTGTCGATGGCGTTGCGACCGGCGGAGTCGTGGTATCGACAGCTCGCGGTTTTTCCTTCTCGGTAGCCACGACTGGAGTCGGAGTCACCGGAGTTGTACTGGTTGTATTGGGGGGCGCACTCTTGGGCGTCGTTGATGCGGTTGCTGGAGTCTTCGGATTATTTGCTGACGCATCCGTCATCGGAGAATTCACCGTTGCTACAGCGACCGGACACCGCTGACCCTGATACTGTATCTGATTCCTCAGCTCAACCTGCGAGGCGTCAGCCTGTGCCAGCGCGTTTGCATTCGCCGCACAGGCATTCGGGATGTCGTTCTTCTCAAAGAGTACTCGCGCCATCCAGTAACTCGCTCTCGCGAGCGACTTGCTCCGCGGATAGTCACGTGGAATCCGTTGCAGGTGGCCGAGTGCGCCGTCGCGATCCCCGCGAGCGAGCTCGAGCTGTGCCAGACGCAGCAACGCGTCTTCGGCCTGGGGAGCGAGCGGATAATCCACCACGATGTGTTTGTAATCGCTCTCTGCATCCGCGGCATTAGCTGCCAGCGTGGCGCGCCAGAACAGCGCCTCGGGATACAGCCGAGCCGTAGGCTGAGTCGCGGCAATCACAGAATCGATCAGCGCCCTTCCGGCGACTCCATTGCCATCACTCACCAGGGTCTGGGCTCTCACGAAAACCGGATCTGTTGGGCGTAGGGGAGCCTGAGCGGCTGCCAGCGTCGCGGCAAATAATAGTGGTACGGCGAAAAGACCTGTCCATCTAGACATCTCACCACTCTCCTATTGACTCATGCAGCAGCGCTTTTGTCGTCGGCTGCGCACAGGCTGAGTACTACCGTAGCCAGTAATTGTTCTTCGGACGAGACTCTGCTCTCCTTCAGCGCAATATCTGCCTCGAGCAGGGAATCGAGTGCGCGATCGAGGGATTCGCGGCTCCAGCGATCCGCGGCACGAGCCCAGACGGCAGCGGCAGATCCCCACGGCCGGCCTGTAAAGGCCCCCGTCGCTTTCAGAAGATCGAAGTATTCCTGGGCTAGGCGAGCTCTCGGGAGGCCTTCATCCAATCTCGAGCGGCCCCACGAGATGGCGAGCATCTGTGTCGCCAATGCCATGACGATTGAAACGCCCGTTGTTTTCGTCTGGGCCAGGACGTGTGAAATCAGCCCGAGCGCGCGAGCGGCGTTCCGATCGGCGACTGCATCGAGGAGATCAGCCTGTGTCTCCCCGCGACGTACCCCGACAACTGCAGCTACTGCTTCCTCGCCAATCTCCTGGCTATGCCCTTCGATGTAGCTCGCCAGCTTGTCCAGCTCACCAGCAAGTTGATGCAGATCGCTGCCAACCGCTGCCTGGAGGAGCTCAATAGCGGGTTCAGTGATCGTTAACCCGAGCTCGCTGGTTACCCTATGTGTGATCCATCTGGGAATCCGGTCGCCGGTGAGAGGATCGAATTGAAGCGACGTGCTCGAGGCCGATAGCACCGTATCTGCCTTGGATCCCGCAGCTCCTGTCATAAGAAGCAGCAAATCGGGCGCGGGGCTTTTCAGATACTGGTCGAGGACCTTCCGCGCATCTTTCTTGAGCGCACCGACGTCGCGAAGTACGATCACCCTTCTCTCCGCCATCATTGGCGGTGTGGAGAGGAGAACTCCAAGAGTCTCGGCGTCGATCTCGCCAGATCGTCTCGTATCCAGGTTGAAGTCCCTGGCTCCGGGATCCAAAGCGGCTTCGATGAGCTGCCGGATCGCGTCGTCCTTTTGATAATCATCCTCTCCCCAAATGAAGTAAGCGCCGTCGAATGACCGGCGCTTAATCGCATCACGGAGAGTTTTGAGAGAGGATGCGGACATCCTCGAAATATACGGCCGCCCTACTTGAGTGCCGATGGCTCTCGAGCGCTACCGCGTGTAGTTCGTAAGCTCGAGCCTGGAGTGCGCAAACCGCACTGGGGCCTGCTCCGCAAACAGCGCCGCGGGCCAGATAGTCAGGCCGGCTGAAACCGACGCAACTATGGCCGGGGTCGAGGTTGTAATTGGGGTAAGCTCCGGCTCCGGCATCGTTGCAACCACTGGAGCCATTACCAGATCGCGTGGAGCATCGGTGTGATGGTACAGCGTTGTCCCTATGTATCCCAGCATGACCGCACTCGCCAGCGTCGCCGCGATTGCGCCACGTCTGAGATTGCGCTGGGTAACGGCTAGCAGATGATCGCTATCGCATTCTCTGAGACGCGCTTCGAGTCGCTGCGAGAAGCCCGCGGACAGTTCTATGGAAGGAAGATTCCTGAAGAGTAAAAGCGCTCGCCGGATCTTGGCATCGTGCTTCGCGCAGCTCTCGCATTCAGCAAGGTGCCGCTGCATGCGAACAAGCTCGATCCCCGCCAGGGTATCGTCTACAAATGCGACGTGCTGATCACAAAACTCGCGACAATCCATGGAGATAGGCTGAGGGTTCGGAACAGGGTACCCGCTAGCGGGGTCCCTGTTCCCGAATCGTCAGGCCTAATCTACGTATGGTGCGATGATTTCCGCGAACGAGTTTCTTGCCCGGTTAAGCCGCGATTTGACCGTGCCCAGGTTGCACTCCGTAATCTCCGCGATCTCCTCGTAGGACTTGCCCTCGAGCTCGCGCAGGACGAACACATTCCTGTGGTGCTCCGGAAGCTTGGCGACGCTCTCCTCGACGATCTCCCTCAAATGACGCTTACGGTACATGTCATCCGGACGGGACGTGGTGTCTTCGAACTGGAGAGGACGATCATCGTCCTCAAAGTTCTTCTGGACCGCCTGAAAGAGAACCAACGGATTACGGGAGCGGTTGCGTAGCTCATTCTTCGCCAGATTCGAGGCGATCGTATAGACCCAGGTCGAAAATTTCTTCGAGCGGTCGAAGCGATGCAGGTGGCGATAGACACGAATGAAAACCTCCTGCACCAGATCTTCCGCCTTTTCCCGGTCCCCGATCGTGCGGTACACGAAGTTCAGGAGACGGGTTTGGTAGCGGGTGACCAGTTCAGAGAAGGCGCGCTCCTCTCCACCAAGGAAGGCAGTAACGACGGCTGAGTCATCCATCGCCTGGAGGCGTTCCCTGACGCTCGGTCCTTCAACGGATACAGCTTTCTTACGGACGATGTCAGCCATTTTTCTCTCCTCTATATAAGAGACACTCACGACACTGAATCGTGCACATCTCTGCTGGAACTTTCTACGCTTTCATGTAATGCACGGCTCGTGCCGAATGGCCTACCGAAGTAACCCGTTGTCAGTAAACGACTTATGGCGTTTCGGTCAAGCGTGAGCTTGTCCTGATTCTGCCAATCCTGTCCTAATTACATGACATGTCAGCGTCCTTTCATTGATTAGACGCCAATTTGGCCCGAAGGGTTAACGGCCCGAGCGAAACCCGGCGGCGAACAGGAGACCGATTATGGTCTTGGCATCCTGAATCTCACCTGCTTCTACCATTTCCAACGCTCGGGACAGCCGCATCGGATGGAGATCGAGAAACTCATCCACCTCGTGTTTAGTCTCGCCAGCGAGCAATCCGGTTGCCATGAAAAGGTGGATTTTTTCGTCAGTGAACCCGGGAGTCGTGTACATCGTGAGCAAGTGGTCAAAATGCTCTGCTGTGCAACCGGTTTCTTCTTTCAGTTCCCGCACAGCACAATCGCGTGGGTTTTCCCCTTGGTCGAGCCTTCCCGCCGGGATCTCGTACAGATAGCCGTCGGCGGCATATCGGTACTGACGGATCATCAGCACCTGAGGATCTTCCCCTCGCGGATCGCTCAGGAAGGGGACGATTGCGCTCGCACCAGGGTGCCTGATCATCTCCAGCTCACCGGTGGAACCGTCGGGAAAGCGGACTGTATCGACGTCCACCGAGATGATCTTCCCCGTGTAGACGCGTCTGGACTCTACCTTCCCGGCTTTGGTTTCTTCTCCCATCGTGGACGAAGCGCTATGAGCTGTGGACGTGGAGGTCTCCAACGCTCAAATCTGAAACGGAGTCACGAATCACCCGCGCGTCACCGACCACGATCGTTTGCAGGTCGTCAGGATGCAGGTGGGACCTGGCCGCCTGAAGGACCGCATCCGCTGAAACGCCCCGGATGTTCCTTCGGTAGGACTCGTAGTAGTCAGCCGGCAGATCGTAGATGACGAGCGTCGCGAGAGCAGATGCGATTGCGGCAGTCGTCTCATATCGAATGGGGAATACTCCGTCGAGATAATCTCTCGCCAGCGACAACTCTTCATCCGAAATTCGCTCACCACGGATCCGATCGATCTCGAGAAGTATCTCATGCAATGCAGGCGCCGTCACCTCGCTTTGCACCGCGGTCGATACGACGAATGGACCTGGACCACGTCGCCAGTCGTAGAACGATGACGCCCCGTACGTATAGCCGTGCGCCTCGCGGAGATTCAGGTTGATCCGCGAGCCGAAGAGGCCGCCCAGAACGGCGTTCATTACAAGCGTGGGGAAAAAGTCAGGATGTTTGCGCGGCAAACCGACATGTCCAGTCCGTAGTTCCGACTGCGACGCTCCCGGTTTGTCCACGATATGAATGCTCTTCCGAGTGGTCCGGGCCACTGCTACTAGCGGGCGATTCGGTGCGCTTCCCAATGACCACTGCTCAAACGCGCGTGTGATCAACACGCGTGCCTCATCCGTCGAGACATCTCCCGTCATGATTACAGTCGTCGATCCGGCGCGGTATCTGGATTGATAAAACTCTTCAACGTCTCTCCGCGACAATGCGCTTACGCTCTCGGTGCTTCCTTCGTCCGGCTTGGAATACCGTGATTCCCGGGTGTACAGGAACTCCGAGAACTTCTCGTCTGCCAGTCCGCGGGGCTCCGTTTCCAGCTGAAGGATCTCCGCAAGACGCTCGGCCTTGGCCCGCTCTATTTCACGTTCTGGGAAAACGGGATTGCTGATGGCTTCGCCAAGGAGCTTCGTCGCTTCTTCCAGCTGCTCTGACAGCACCGTGATCTTGATGAATGCGCTGTCCCAGTCTGCACCTGATTCGACAGACGTCCCCAGCTGCTCGAATTTCTCCGCCAGCTCAGCTCCGTCAAACCGCTGACTGCCTTCGAGGAGCGTACCGGCGGTCAGGGCAGCGACACCTTCCTTGCCGCCTGGATCATTGGTGGATCCGGCGTCGACGACTACCAAAACGGTGATCACCGGAAGCTTCGCCACTTGCGCCGTAACCAGGCGAATTCCACTCGGCAATATCTGATCGTGGAAATCCGGGAAATGGTAACTCCGAGGTGGGCCGGCCTTCGGACGGAGAGAGGTAACCATCAGTCCGCGCCAACCGCGGCGGCGAGTACACTCTCGGATTCGACTCCTTCCTTCGGGACGTAGAGAAGACTTGCCCTGTTGTCCTCACCGAAGCGTTCGGAGATCAGATCGTTGACCCTCTGCGTGGTTACCGATCGGTACCGGTCTGCCTGCTCGTTGATCAGCTCCGGCCGCTTGAAATACGTGGCGAACATCGAAAGCCTGTCTGCTCTCTCGCCCGCTGACTGAAGGGAGGCGACCAGATCAGTCTCGATCAACGCAATTGCTCTTTTCACTTCGGGTTCCGTAACACCTTCGCGATGGATGAGGTCGATCTCTCGCTCGACCTCATCCTCCAGCCTGCTAACAGAGGTTTCCGGCCGCGCTGTGACATCAACGACCAGGAGATCAGTCCCCTTCGCCAGATCAAACGTGAACGCACCAGCGTCTGCCGCTATCTGCCTTTCACGTACCAGACTCCGATGAAGGCGGCTTCCCTTTCTCATTCCGAGCACGGCGGAAGCAACACTGGCGGCGTAATACTCTTCGCTCCCGAATACCGGCGAACGAAATGCCATGAACAAACGTGGGAGACTCACGTTGTCGGGAACGACCTCCCGCAATCGGTTCCCGAACAGTGGCGGGAGATCCATCGATGGCAGCGCTGGCCTCCCTTTTCCGCTCGGAATCGGTCCGAAGTACTCGGTGACGAGCCTGCGCGCTTCTATCGAATCAAAATCACCCGCGATCGAGAGAACCGCGTTGTCCGGCGTGTAGAAGGTGGCAAAGAACTGCGCGACGTCATCCAGCGATGCAGCCGAGAGATCCTCCATTGACCCGATGAGCGAATGCTGGAAGGGGTACGATGGAGGAAACACCAGCTCCTGCATCTTCTCGAGCATTGTGCCGTACGGCTGGTTATCCACCGACCACCGTCGCTCATTCTTAACGACATCACGCTGAGTATCCAGCTTTTCCTGTGTCATCGCCGGAAGCAGTTCGCCCATACGGTCTGCTTCCAGCCAGAGGGCCAACGCGAGCTCATTGGATGGAACCGTTTCGAAATAGTTCGTCCGCTCGAGCCACGTCGAACCATTCAATGTTCCACCCGCGCGTTGTATTAGCTCAAAGTGCTCGTTCGACCCGACGTGTGCCGAGCCCTGGAAGAGCATGTGTTCAAAGAGGTGGGCGAATCCCGTTCTGCCGGCCTTCTCGTTCGCCGACCCGACGTGATACCAGAGGTTCACCGCCACGATTGGGGCGGTGTGATCCTCCGACAGCGTCACAAACAGCCCGTTATCGAGGTGAAAGGTTTCTACCGGAATTCGCATTGTCGTAAATTGCCCGCCATGCAAACCCACTGGAACCCCCTCGGCACTCGCACGTGATTGCCGCCCTTGTCATTCTAGCGCTGCTGTCAGGGTCCCTGTTTCTGCTCTGGCGGTCACAGGAGCGAATCCTGTTTCAACCGCCTCGACTGCAGGAAGCACTGCCTGAGCCCGGACGCGTGTCATACGAAGCCGTCGATGGACAACGGCTCATCGGCTTCATGGTCGGGGATCCCCGAGTCGCGCCTGGCGTTCTGCTCTGCTTTCATGGAAACGCAGACCTCGCCGTATGGCAGCTCGAGTGGGCACGGACGGTTGAGCGCCATACCCGATATGCAGTTTTCCTCGCCGAATACCGCGGTTACATGTCACTTGGTGGAAGCCCCACGTACTCGACCACGAAGCTCGACGCCCGTGCAGCCTATGACAATCTTCGAATCACCTTCGGTCTTGATCGCGCGCGCATGGCGTTCTTCGGTCATTCACTTGGCAGTGCTGTAGCGACAGAGCTTGCAGAGATTCATCCACCGGCTGCGCTGCTTCTCCAGTCGCCCTTCTCTTCGGCACGTGCAATGGCGAGGCTCATCGTTACCCTTCCCGTAGCTCTCGTCTGGAAGACAATCTCGAGGATTCACTTCGATACCCGAGCGGCTGTCTCGACCCTCGATGTGCCCGTTTCGGTTGTGCACGGGCGACGTGACCGTATCATCCCTTTCAGAATGGGGGTCGAGGTTTACGAGGCCGCGAAGAGAAAAGGCCAGCTACTGTTGGTCGAAGGAGCCGGTCACAACGATGTGGCCGAGATTGCCGGGAAAGAATATTGGCGTTGGATGGTGGAGGCACTGAAACCACCCGCGATTAGTAAGTAGCACAACGCCACTAAAAGCCGGCTTTTTTCACAGCTTCCGCTCGAAAAAGAAGGCAAGCGGCACCTTGAGCGATTCGCTGAAGATGTACTTCCAGCGCTCTTCCCGGTTCGGCGAGATCGGGCTGGTCTGCGTCGGAGAGGTGTAGGGTGTAAATCCGAAACGTCTCGCCAGAATCCGCAGCCGCAGCATGTGAAACGGATCGCTGACGAGTAGAGCCGTTTGAAGCCCGCGAACTTCGAGCATCCCTGCGACTGCGCGCATCGACTCGCTCGTCGTCCGGCCTTCATTTTCTACCAGAATGGCGCTATCCGGAACACCGCGTTTTCTGGCGTAAGTTCTTCCCACTGCCGCCTCGCTGGTAGTATCGCCAGATCCCGTTCCGCCAGTGAGTATCAGAAGCGCCGCCAGATGGCGGTTCCAGAGATCGAGTGCATGATCGAGCCGGGCTCGAAGAACAGGCGATGGCTTACCAGCATACTGCGCGGCACCCAGTACCACGATCGCCTGCGCGGGCCGCGCCTCATCGCGTGAGGCCCAAATCAGGACGGCAGTGGCGGAAACGACCCAGAGTGCAAACACGGCTACGAAAGCGACCGTCAGTATTCGCCGAACGATCTTTACTGCGTGTTTCGCTTTCTGTTTTGCCTTTGCGGCACGGTTCATCCGTAGAAGCTACGCTAGAAAGCACGCCTCGTGTGAGGCTCCGGGCACTCGACGGAATATCCCTTCGCTACCAATGCCGCTTTGAATTCATCCTGAACCGGAGCTTCTCCGTGTACCAGCCATATCGGGCCGAGTTTTGGCGATTTGTCTCTGACGCGCCCAAGCCAGCTCGTCATCTCAGTCCTGTCGGCGTGTGCGCTGTACCCGTCGATCACCTCGACACGTGCATGGAGCGGAACTTCGTCGCCAAAGATCTGAAGAATGGGTTGCTTCTCCACTACTCTTCGGCCGAGTGTATGCTCGGCCTGAAAGCCAACCACAAGAATCGTGTTCCGCGGATCGCTTGCTCCTTGCGCGAGATGATGAAGAATTCGGCCATTTTCCATCATTCCTGCCGCGGCAATAATCACCATCGGACCATGAGCGCGCGACAATGCCTTTGATTCCTCCACATCACGCGTGTAGTGCAGAAGATCGAAGCGAAAGAGCTCCTTTGCCTTCTGGACCATTTCTTCGGACCGGTCAAAACTCTCCGGGTGCATCTCGAAGACAGTTGTCGCATCGATCGCAAGCGGGCTGTCGACATAGATCGGAATCGACGGAATTGCGCCTTCCCTGGCGAGACCATGGAGCGCGTAGATCATCTCCTGGGTACGACCGACGGCGAATGCAGGAATGAGAACGCGGCCTCCGCGGGCAGCCGTTTCGCGAACTACTTGCGCCAACTGTGCTCGGGCGCCTTCTACGGATTCGTGGTCCCGGTTTCCGTAGGTCGACTCCATAATCAGCGCGTCAGCGCCCTCGGGCGGAATTGGATCCCGGACTATGGCCAGACCATTTCTGCCGATGTCTCCGGAAAAGACCAGCCGTTTTGTCTTTCCGTCCTCTGTGCAATCGACCAGCACTGACGCCGAGCCGAGGATATGACCCGCGTCGATATAGCTGGCACGCACTCCCGGAACGACGTCGAATGGCCTGTTGTAGGGAACACCGACCATCAGGTCCATCGTGCGCACCGCGTGTCGCATTCCATACAGCGGCTCGATGAACTCCTTTTTCCTCTTCGCCAGGAATTCGGCATCCTTCTCCTGAATGTGGGCCGAATCGGCAAGCATTATGGCACAAAGGTCCCGGGTTGCCGCTGTCGCCCAGATTGTCTTGGAGTAGCCTTCCGCGATCAGGTACGGAAGACGCCCGGAGTGGTCGATGTGGGCGTGTGAGAGAACTACGGCATCCAGATCTTTGATCGGCAGTGGAAGTTTGCGATTCTTCTCGGCCGAGTCATGCCGCTTTCCCTGAAACATCCCGCAGTCGAGGGCAATGGTATAGCCATTGACGTGAAGGAGGTGACAGGAGCCCGTGACTTCACGCGCGGCACCGACGAACGTTACTTCCAAACGGCTATCCTTCAGCTACTGCATCGCGCTGAAACAGGATCGTGAGTCGCTGCTCGTCCTGTGACATCAGTGCTGGTTCCCACCCTCCTCTACTTCTCTCATTCAGAAGATCGGTGAGGGTATCTTCGTCCTCACGCGTGTGCCGCGTCAGCTTGACCACCACAGCCTGGTATTCTTTCATCAGGGATTAGAGATTATGAGCCGGTGAACGTCCACAGTGCTGATGCTGGAATCCTGGGGCTAGAATGATCGAGCGCGTCAAGGAGTTCCCGTCTCTGATTATTATCCGGCATCCCCTCGTTCAGCACAAGCTGACGATCCTTCGCGATCAGCAGACGGAGACCAAGCGCTTCAAGGAGCTCGTCGATGAGATCGCAATGCTCATGGCCTACGAGGCCACTAGCGAGCTGAGTCTCGAGCCAAGAGAGGTGAACACTCCCCTCGAGAAGACTTCGGGGTGGCACATCAGCGGAAAGAAGCTGACGCTCGTCCCAATCCTCCGCGCCGGCCTTGGAATGGTAGAGGGAATTCTTCGCCTCGTGCCATCGGCGCGCGTGGGGCACATCGGACTCTACCGGGACCATGGCACCCTCCAGCCAGTCGATTACTACTTCAAGGTGCCCGGTGACACCGGTGAGCGGGATTTCTTCCTGCTCGACCCGATGCTCGCAACCGGAGGAAGCGCTACCGCGGCAGTCGCTTCGTTGAAGCGAGCCGGCGCAAACCGGATCCGATTTCTTTGTTTAGTCGCTGCTCCCGAAGGAGTGCGGCATCTCAGCGAGGCACATCCGGACGTTCAGATCTATTGCGCTGCCCTCGATCGCCAACTCAACAGCCAGGGTTATATCCTGCCTGGTCTCGGAGATGCCGGAGATAGGTTGTTCGGCACCCGCTGAGCGCTAACCGAACCACTCTCTTGGATTCAGTTTTTGCTGGTCGGCCGCGTCGACGACCCACTGCTGGTTCTGCGGATCTGTCACCTCACCAGCTACGCGCTCGAACCACGCTGTCGCCTTCTTGATATCTCCGATTCGCCTCCACAGCTCGCCGACCAGATAGGTGAGGATTGCCCGCTCTTCCCTCGGCACGGCGTCGTAGGCCTGGAGTGATTCCTCGAACATCCACGCAGCTTGACGCCGAAAGTATCGCTCCGCTTCCACATCTCCCTCATCGACACAGCACCAAGCAGCGCGAAGAAGAAGGTCCGCAACGTGACGAGGGTCCAGTCCTTGCCACTGAGCGACCTTGGCGGCGGCTTCATACTTCTCGGAGCCACAAACCAGTGACGGTCGAAGCGGAGCAAGCTCTTCGAGAACGTGCTGTTTCAGCACCGGGCTCACATCCGTCGCGGGCGTAAAGTCGGCCTCTCCACCGGAGTAGCCGCATTCGCTGCACATGTGGATGAGATAGGCGAGTGGCTGGGTTCCGGCGGCTCGTTCATGGAAATCGGTCCGTTTTCCACCGAACGCATTCGTCGAAACTACACTCTGGGATTTGAACTCATTGTCACAAACAGGACAACGAAGCTCGATCTGACGCAGCGTTGTCATGGCTACTCCTCCTATCAGCGCTCCGAAGCTCTCAGAAATGGAGAGGGAATATCTGTGCCACGATTTTGAAATTGATGCGGAAGAGATCGGCCTTGTTGAGAGTTTGGGTGGATTGTATCTTCTCGCATCGCAAAAACCGCGACTGGCTCACCACCCCGCGACCTGGTCGTTGATGCTCATCAACCTACTGCCTGACTTCTTCGCAGTTCACAACAGTACCGACCGTGTCGCCGCCTATCTCCGCTACTTCGAAAATCACCGCCGCTTCCTAGAGGCCTACTGGCATAACTACGTGCTGGATCCGGCAGGGCCGCATTTTCTGGAAGTCGTTCGCTCTGCCGCACTTGCAAGCCGTGTAGACCTTCGCACGATGCTGGAAAGAATCGATGTCGTCTCGCTCGCCCGAAACACGGAAGAGCAGTGCCGGACCCTCTTCGACGTGGACACGGACATCGATGTGGTGCTCATGGTCGGCGTCGGTGCCGCGAACGCTGGTGAGCTCGTGGTCGAGGGTAAAGGAGTCGCTTTCGTCTGCCTCGAGCATTTCACCAGCGTGACGAATCCCGAAACCCAGGGGTTGGGCCTCGACCCGGAATTGATCCCGCTGTGGCTTACCCACGAGATCGCACACACGGTCCGCTATACCTCGCCCACGAGCCGGAGCGAGATGAAACAGCTGATCGACGATGCGGGCGGATACTACTCTTACTGGGAAACCGGAAGGCGTGCCCCGCTTCGCGAGCTGATGATCAATGAGGGCCTGGCCACGATTGCGTCGAGAATGATCAGCCCGGGGCATGCCGCCTGGGAGTACTACGGATACACGAGACGCGAGTATGCCAGCGTTCGTGAACTCGAGCCGCTGATGACGAAAGCTCTCAATAACGATCTCGACCGCGCTGGCCTCGGGCTTCGTCTCAGATATCTCTCCGGTGGAATGAGCGATGATGCTCGAACCGTTGACCGTCACGTGTTCCCGGAGCGGAGCGGCTACTTCCTCGGGACGAAGATGGTCGAGGCGGCTGTCAACTCACGCGGACTGTCATGGGCGATCCGCGCCAGTGCCGGCGAGATCACATCGCTTTCCAGCTCTGCCGCCGCTTCGGCCTAGAGCTACTTCCCCACGCAGAAAGAGCTGAACACCCGGTCGAGCACGTCTTCGACTTCCACAGCTCCTATCAGCTCTTCGAGCGCATAGACAGCGGTCCGGAGATGGACCGCGGCAATCGTCGCCGGAAGTTTTTCTTCCCGCCAGGCTTGTTTGAATCCTTCGAGCTCCGAGTGGGCAGTGCGGATCGCCTTGCTATGGCGGGCTCTCGTCAGAACCGGGAGATCGGGGACGATCTCACCGTGTCGCGTATCGAGCGAATCATCGATCGCGGCGAGCAGTTCTTGAAGGCCTGATCCAGTCTCGGCACTGACCGAAATCACGTCCTCCGACAGCGTGTAATGGTCTCCTGTTGATACTAAATCGGCTTTTGTGCGAACCGCCAGGATCGGCGCGGTTGAGTTGTGGCTCACCAGACTGATCGTCCCCTCGAGGCTGCTCGAATCCTCCGCACATGCGAGTACGACATGAGCACCCGCCAGATAGCGCTCGCTCACTTCGATACCAAGACGTTCAATTCGGTCTTTAGTCTCCCGCAGCCCCGCGGTATCAACGAGACGAAGTGGCCATTTGCCGGTATCGATCACGGCCTCGAGCGCATCACGTGTCGTGCCGGGAATTTCCGTTACAATCGCCCGGGATCTGCCCAGAAGCGCATTGAAGAGAGAGGACTTTCCAACGTTCGGCGGGCCCGCGATGACTACGATTGCACCATCGCGGATGACCTCGCCGGCTGACGCAGTAGCGAGAAGGGCTTCGAGGGAGCTCGTAATTCCTTCTACGGCCTGATCAATTCTCTCTCGAGGAATCGGCCCATCGTCTTCCTCCGGGAAGTCCACATCGTACGCGATTAGCGCCTCGAGCCCGATGAGATCATTCCTCAGGCTCAGAAGACGACGTGACAGGCCTCCATCCAGCTGGTCGAGAGCCGTTCGCTGCATGACGTGGGACTGCGCATCTATCAGATCACCAATTGCTTCAGCCTGAAGGATGTCGAGCTTGCCGTTGAGCACTGCTCGCCGCGTGAATTCCCCGGCAGATGCCTGTCGCGCCCCTGATGAAATCAGAGCCGCGACTATCGTGCTCGGGATGAGGTAACCACCGTGGGTGGAGAACTCGACCGTGTCGTCACCCGTGAAGGAATTGGGTCCCGGGAACAGCGTAATCAGCGCCTGATCGAGTCTCTGATCGCCATCGAATACATCGCACAAGTGGGTAACCCGCGACTCGGGTGGCCATAGCCCCAAATGCTTGGCGGCAATCTTGAAAGCGTCCGGACCACTCAGTCTGACAAGGGCGACTGCACCACGGCCTGGCGCACTCGAGATAGCAACGATCGTGTCCTCCAGCTTCAGGACACTCCTGCCAGCCGATATCACGCGTTCGCTGTCGGAAGAACGAATGTCGTGCCCGGTTCCAGAATCTTCACGGCTGGATGGAGAGGGTGGTCTTCGAGTGTCGCTCTTAGCCTGTCGATCGCGTCGAAAGCTGTAGATGTGACGTGATTGAATGTTCCCCAGTGATACGGAATGAAGTACCTGGCGTTGAGTCGCTCGAAGAGGGTGAGCGCGTCGCTGCTGGTGAGATGCCCTTTGCGAAATCCCGGCTTCCACCACGGTGCATGCCCGATCGGGAGCAGAGCGAGATCGAGGTTCCGCCCGTTAGCGACCAGATTGTTCTCGACCAGGTGTGTCGTATCGGGAGTGAGAGCCGTATCACCGGCGAAGAAGCATGACACATTATTGGTATCAATAAGGTACATATTGGTCGCGCTTCTCCAGCGATCCACGCCATAACGATTTCCTTTGTGCGTTGCCGAGGCCGCCTGGATTTTTACTCCGTGAACCTCGGCGCCCTCGCCCGGAGCAATTCCAACTGCATGGCCGTATCCCTGTTTCTTCAGCCACTTCGCAATTGCCGGAGGGGCGAACAACGGAATGTCTTCCGGAAGCGCATCCAGAGAATCAAACGAGAGGTGATCCGCGTGCGCATGTGTGAGCAGTATTGCATCGAGGCTCGGAAGCGCATCGAGGGCGATACCTGGGGCACTGACGCGAGTGAGGAATTTCCCGAGCGCTGGATCGAAATTGGGGTCCGTGAGGATCCGCATCCCGCCGATTTCAATTAGTAGCGTTGCGTGACCAATATAAGTGACACGCAGCATCGCTCCCCTCCTTACCCCGCCGGGCGTGCCTTAGCGCGTTCTCTCGCCAGCAGCCATTGTTGCGGAAGCGCCGCGATGTTCTGCGCTGTGTAGTACAGATTGAGCCCCGAAGCCATGTTGAGGAGCACCACCGTCATCATTACGGGGAACATGTAGCCCATCATCTTCGCCTGAGGATTTGGAGGAGCATTACGCATTCCAATCCAGGACAGCAGGTACATCGACGCACCCATGAGCAGGGGCAGAATGTAGAGCGGATCCTTGATCGAGATGTCGTGCAGCCACATGAATGGCACGCCACGGAACTCGATCGTATTCTGAAAAACGAAAAACAGCGCAAAGAGGATCGGCATCGGAAGCAGCGCCGGCAGGCAGCCAGTCAATCCGGCAAAGGGACTCACTCCGGCATCGTGATAGACTTTCATGATCGCCTCACGCTGCTGGACGGGATCCTTGTACTTCTTTTGGGCAGCAGCCAGTTTCGGCTGAAGCTCCTGCATCTTGAGGCTCGAGCGCATCGTACTCTGATTGAGGGGCCAGAGTGCGAGCCGCACCAGAACTCCGAGAATGACGAGCACCCATCCATAGGTCAGATTGAGCCGATTGTGCATCCAGAGTAGCGCCTGGATCACTTTCGATGCGATCGGATGCACTACCCCCTGAAGAAAGCGCCAGCCGTAGGGATTCACGTGGTCGAAGTCCTGACCCATCCGCATGAGGCGCTGTGATTCCTGCGGCCCCGCATAGACGTCGAACGAAAAGCTGCCGTTCCGAACTTCTTCAACAACGCTCGCTGACGCATTCGTCGCAATTTTCGACGTGCGCGGTCCGCCAGCCAGGGTTACCTCACTGAATGGTGTACCGTTCGGCCGTGCTAGAACTCCAAATACAAAGTATTTGTTCTTTATGGCTACCCAGTTGAGTGGCCCGGCCTCGAGTGTTTTCTCTCCGGGATCCAGACTCCCAAAGAGAACGCTTCGGGCATGATCACGCTGCGGCTTGAAGCTGTAGGCAAGCGTCCGATGGTCTCCGATCGTGTCGGCTTCGGTCGGTTGCAACGTTCTTGGAAGCTCCGTAATCAGATACGCTGGTGCCTGAGCTTCAGTAACCCGTCCATCGACATGAATCGCGTAGCTTGCAGCCGTGTCTTGAGAAACCGTGTATGAGATCGAGACACCGAGATTCTTTACCGAAGCGTTGTAAGTAAGGGTCTCGTCTCCCTTCGCATTCCTGGTTCGCGCAAGCGTAAACGGTACATGCGCCAGATCGGCCGTATCCGTAGGGGTAACGAGCTGGTAACTCAGAAGTGGGGAACCAGGGCCTCCCAGATCGACCAACCCGCCACTTGCCGATCGGTTCTTGTAATCTCGAATCACGATCGATATCGGCGCCGCACCAACATTGCTGAACTTGTAGATCACCTTGGGCGTGGTGATAACCGTCGTTTCAGCTCCGGGTTGCGCTTTTGAATTGGGCGATGGTGCTTCCGCTGGCCGACCTTGTGAAGCCGCCGGAGCCGGAGCTTGCCCTTCAGGTGATTGCGTACTTAACGGCTGCGTTGATGATGCAGAGGTTTTTGTCCCTGAAATGGAGTCATTTCCGACCGCTCCTTGGCTCGAAGGCTTTGGGTTGGATGATGGAAACAACAGCTGAGAAATCGCTATGACGATGAGCGACAGAAAAAGAGCTAGAAAGAAACGCTTATCCATTCAGGGAACCGGGTCATAGCCGCCCGGCCGAAAGGGGTGGCAGCGAAGAACTCGGCTTACGGTCAGCCTCAGTCCCCTTACCACTCCATATCGCTCGAAGGCTTCGAGCGCGTAGGCCGAACACGTTGGATAGTAACGGCAACTGGCTGGCAGTAGCGGTGATATAGCCAGCTGATAGCCGCGAATCAAAAGAATAAATAAGGAACGCATCGGTCAGCGGGAAATTCGCGACGTCCACTCGCCGATCGCAGCCACATCGCCGGCAAGCTGTGCAAAGCTCGAATCATAAGCTTCAGGCTTCGCGCGAATGAGAACGTCGATCCCTTCCAGTCCAGGCAGCAAGGTGATTCTCACGAGCTCACGTAAACGCCGCTTCACCCGGTTCCGCTCGACAATCTTACGTCTGTGCTTCGGAACGACTACCCCAGCCCGCGGATGTAGCAACAGGGAAGCAGATGCCCGAGCTTCCAGACGCTCGGTTTGCATTCGCTTCCCTGTACGCCTTACTGTTTCCAGATCGGCCTCGCTCGTCAGCCGGGAGCTGCGAGGAAAGCCGAATGGTCTAGGCGCCGGCGTATTTCGTCGGCAACTGGACGGTCAGCCGTTTGCGTCCCTTTTTGCGGCGGCGGCTAAGAACTTCACGTCCCCATTTAGTAGCCATCCGTAACCTAAAACCGTGTGTACGGATCCGGCGTTTGTTACGGGGACGGTAGGTGGGCTTGCCCATTACGATACTCCAGAAACCAGAAAGAACAGGTGCAGTACAGAGCCGGTAAAACTATTCCAGCATTGAAGATAGTTCAAGTCAGATGAACGAATTCTCCGGTCGTTGGTTTGACTTTTCCACATAAACCGCGTAGCGTGGCGTGATCATGTCGCTCAGCCCCGCAGAAGTTTGGAAACGCCTCCTCGATCGCGCGCGTCAGGAGCTCCCCGATCAAACCTTCCAAGCCTGGCTCGAGCCTACCGAAGCTCTCTCCATCGAAGGCAGCACCATCTTTGTGGGAGCTCCTGATCAGTTCACTGCCGACTGGAATGACTCCAAACATGCCGAGCTACTGTCGAGCTATGCTCCAATAGTTCTTGGCCATCCGCTCCATGTTGCATTCCGAGTCAACGAAGAGCGGAAAAAGCGCTCTCAGATGGATTTTTTTGTCGGGCCGCCTCCTACCCCAGCGAAGCTGTTACCAGCACAGAATGGAACCAGCTCACCACCGCTCAGCGAAAGGTATACGTTCGATCTTTTTGTCATCGGCAAGTCCAATGAGCTTGCCGCTGCAGCAGCAAATGCTGTTAGTCAGGCGCCTGGAAAAGTATACAACCCGCTCTTTATCTATGGAGATACGGGTATCGGCAAAACACACCTCATGCAGGCCATCGCGCATGAGACGCTGAAGCGTAGTCCGGCCACCCGTATCACATATATAGGAACCGAGCAGTTCATGAACGAGCTCATTAGCTCCATGCTCGATCGTACCGGCCCTGAATTTCGGCGGCGTTACAGGGAAACTGACCTGTTGCTGGTTGACGACGTCCAATTTCTGAAAGGGCGGAAGGAGGCGACACAGGAAGAGTTCTTCCACACCTTCAACGCCCTGTACGAGGCAGGTCGTCAGATCGTGCTTACCAGCGATCGACCGCCCTCAGAAATTGCAGGTCTCGAAGCCAGACTAGTCAGTCGGTTCCAGTGGGGAATGGTGGCCGATATCGGACTCCCCGACTTCGAACATCGAGTTGCAATCCTGAAGCAGAAGGCGCAACTCGACCGCCTGGAGCTCACGATTCCAGACGATGTCGTTCATTTCATTGCTGAGCACGTCCGGTCAAATGTCAGAGAGCTCGAAGGATCGATCATCAAGCTCCTCGCCTACGCCTCCCTCAAGCACAAGGACATCACCGTTGAAGTCGCGCGTGAAGCTCTCCGTGACAAGCTCCGGGCTATTGAAGGCCTGGAGCAGGAAGGAAACGCTTCCCTTACCATTCTTGCAATCCAGCAAGCGGTTGCCAAAGAGTGGGGAGTCACGGTAGACGGGCTTCGCTCAAAGACGAGGACAAAGACGCTTACCACCCCACGGCAGATCGCCATGTATCTCGCCCGTGAGCTTCTTGCTACTCAGCTCGTCGAGATCGGAAACGCCTTTGGGGGACGCGATCACTCCACAGTAATTCACAGTCTCGAGAAGGTACAGCAAACCATTGTCCAGGATTCAGACCTGAAATCACGTATCAATCGTATCCGGAATTCCCTCGAAACTTTCAACGTTCGCATCACACCACGTGTGGAAACTACAAGGGCTTCCTGAGATCGATGTCGACAAGGCCATACAACAGAGATTCCCCACATCCGATCACACATCATCCAGCATAGCGGAAATCCTGCTGCCTCCATAAGTTAGACCCGTTCGACAGAAGTCCACAAAACCTGCTACAGCTACTAGTCTAAGTCTTTATAAAAGACTACTCAGTACCTCACCCGAATTTCCACAGGGGAAGGGATGCGCTTTACGATCTCTCGCGAAAAACTTCAAGAAGGTCTCGCCGCTGTAGCAGCAAGCATTCCGGCAAAAACGACGTTGCCGGTGTTGGCGAACATCCTTCTCGAGACGACCGATAAAGGGATCAAGCTGTCAGGGACAGATCTGGATATTGCGGTCAGCACAGAGGTAATGGCGGATGTTGATGCTGCAGGAGCGGTAACTGTTCCTGCAAGAAAATTGAGTGAAATCGCACGGGAATTGCCGCCTGCTCCGGTTAAAATTGCTGCAGTTGGGGAACAACGTGTCACCTTGGATTGTGGTCGCTCTCGGTTCAAACTCCTGGGACTGCCGAGAGACGAGTTTCCGACCTTTCCATCTGTGCGATTCAATGAAAGCTGGAGAATCCGATCGGGTGATTTGCAGCAGTTGATCTCTCATACTTCATTTGCGGTCTCTTCGGAAGAAAGCAGACCAATCTTGAACGGAGTTTTGTGGGAGCTCAGGCCGGATCGGATGCGCATGGTGGCGACAAATGGCCACCGACTGGCAAAGATGGAAATGCCGATTGATTCGGCTAATGCGCCAGCGAGCGATCTAATCGTTCCTCCGAAGGCTTTGGAGCAGGTCAGAAGGCTCTTTCCGGCAGAGGAAGAACTTGAAATTGCACGCGGAGACAACCACATCGGTTTCAGGTCGCCATTCACCGCGGTTTTCACACGCCTTATCGAAGGACCATATCCGAACTACGAACAGGTTATACCCAAGGACAATGACAGAGTAGCGATTGCTGATAAGGTCGCTCTTTCAAGCGCGCTGAAGAGAATGTCTGTAATTGCTTCGGATCAGACCCATCGAATTCGCCTCTCCTTCAACTCAGGGATGCTGAAGTTCAGTGTTCAAACTCCGGATCTCGGTGAGGCCCAGGATGAGCTTCCTATTCGCTACACTGGCGATCAGCTCGACATTGGGTTCAACGCCAGCTATCTCCTCGAAATCTTGCGCTATATCCCGACGGAGGAAGTGCGTTTGACCTTCAAAGCGCCAGAGCGCGCGGCAACGGTAGAACCGGAAGGCTGGAAAGATCCTGCGTCATACATGTGCCTGGTGATGCCACTTCGGCTCGTCGACTAGCGAACGAAGTTGAACTCCTGCTTCGAGCTTTGCTTGAAGCGGTTGATCTTGCCAGATGCCGTGATTGACAGATCCAGATCCTGTCCGGTATTGACTCGCACGATGCGCCCATCTCTTGGGCTCACGTAGTAAAGCGCATTTCCAGTCCCGCTAGCATCGAGTATTACGCGATGTTGTTGTTGGGCCCCCTCTCCATGAGCATGGATTGAATCCGTGCGCTGAATGACCAGAACTGGCTCGCCCTGGTATACAGTTTCGCCTGAGACGAGGTATGATCTGGCAATATGTGCCGTCGTCGGGATCATGCCTTGGCAGGCAGTCAATTCCACAGAGTCTCTCCAGCTGCTTCCCTGTGAAAGCTGGACGGGAAAGCGCACGAATAAATTGTGGAGGTCAGCTGAAAGCGCTGAGCTGACAGGATTGCATTTTCCAGCAATGCTGTCGACTGAGATTATCAGGCTGTCGCCTATGAATGATCCCGAGAGTTGCACAGGAAGTGGTACGGATTGTACGGGGCCGATCGTACCCTGGGTTGTGGTTGAGAATGTGTCGACGATTGCGCTGAAGTGAATTGTGTCTCCAGCTGGCTCGAGTGTAAGCGATTCGTGCGTTGTGTTCGTGGAGACTTCCCGGTGTGAGCCCGAATCAGATTGGCTTTCTATCCCTGCGCTCCTGGATATCTGGTAGGCGATAGAACCTGGCGCATAGGTGAAGGTCCAGGGGCCAGCCGCGGATGATACGGGCACTGGATTGGGTAAGGAGGGCGACGGAATCGGCCGGCCCGGCTGTGGCACTGTGGAGGCTGTACAAGCCGCCGAGAGGCAGATGAGGAAATGCCAGCTACCAGTTCTGCGACGCATCGTCCTTGCTCTTTTGGTCGCTCGCGGTTTGGAAAAACGAGCAACCTCTGACATTATTCCGCCAGAGGTTGCTCCATCATTGGCAAACGGTCTATAAGCCGGGTTCTGTCGGGTTACTTTCGTGACCCGGACGATCATTTCTCTACGAGCATGGTCACCCATGCTCTCTAGCAGCCTACCCGCGGTGTCTTGATCGAGGTGGACGCCTCTCGCCGCATATTTGGCCTTGCTCCAACTGGGGTTTGCCATGCCGCACATGTCGCCATGAGCGCGGTGGGCTCTTACCCCACCGTTTCACCCTTACCACCTGTGAAGATGGCGGTCTGTTCTCTGTGGCACTATCCGTCGCGAACCGCTCTCGCCGTTCACGCCCAGGCGTTACCTGGCAGCCTGTCCACCGGAGCCCGGACTTTCCTCGAATAGGTACCACATGGGTACTAATGCGCGATCGTCCGACCGTTTGCTTACTCGAAATATAGCAGAATGACGAAAGCAGGTAGATCCTGGTTTCAGTCTTCCGAACCAATGACGAGTATCTGACGGGCATCTGTATTGTTCCTCCTCGGCGCGGTCTTACCCGTTAACCGTGAGGATCCATATGCCTTCCGACTCGAAGCGCGGCACCCGTACTCCTGTTTCGACTATTCTTACTCCTCTCGAGCGTTCCCGGGTCGATGCAGCAGCGCAAGGATTGTGTGATGCCATTCACAGAGAATCGCTCGATGAGGTTCTTTCGGATCTCAGGCAACAGAAAGCCACGCTGGTGCTGATTTCAGTTGCCCGATATGGCTCTCAGAATTCCAGTAGAGTTGCGGCAATGGTTCGGGAATTCCCGAGAGTGCCCGCTGTTGCGTTGCTGACCGAAACGCAGAACTCGACGCCGCACACGACGCTGGCCCTCGGGCAGCTCGGGATTCGAACACTCGTCGACGCAAGAATGCCGGCTGGGTGGCAGACACTGAGAAATATTCTTGCGTCGCAAGGCTCAGGCGATCTGCAACGCTCGGCGTTGGCGCAGATAAGTCTCGATTTGCCCGGTGTATCGAAGGATTGCTGGCGCTTCTTCGAGCTGCTTTTTGACTCATCGCCAAAGATCTCTACCGTGCGGCAGCTCGCACGTCACCTCAATATCCTGCCCAGCACGCTCATGAGTCGGTTCTTTCGTGCGAAACTGCCGGCTCCGAAACGATATCTGTCGCTGGCAAGACTGATACGGGCAGCTCGGCTTTTTGAGAATCCGGGACTATCCGTCGCGCGAGTGGCGAACCATCTCGACTACTCATCACCCCAAAGCTTTGGTCGCCATGTACGTACGGTGATGAAAATGTCTCCTGTGAGATTCAGGAGCACGTACGATGGACAGGGTATGCTTCAGTTCTTCAGGACGGAATTGATTCTGCCGCACGTTGATGTTCTTTGTGTCTTCCGTCCGTCCGCGGCGTATCCAGGCTGGATACCAAAGCCCGAGCCTGGTGAGAGCTCTAGGCCTCGAGAGCACTGAAGATCTGGCTTGCCGCAACGAGACTGATAACCGGAACACCGGTGGCTTCAATCGCCTGTCGCCCGCCCTCTTCACGGTCGACCAGGGCGAGCACGCCAGCTACAATGCCGTTTGCCGCGCGCACGGCTTCAATGGCGCGAATCGCTGATCCGCCAGTTGTGATTACGTCCTCTATCACGGCCACACGATCACCCTCTTTGAAGGGTCCTTCGATGGCTTTTCCTGTTCCGTGAGACTTTACTTCCTTTCGGACCGTGAACGCTCGCACAGGACGATCAGATCGAGCACTGGCGTAGCTGATAGCATAGGAGATTGGATCAGCACCGAGAGTGAGACCACCAACTGCATCCACTTCCCATCCCGATTGACGGAGCGTGGAAAGCGCCAACGGACCGATGACTGACAGGCCCTCCGGACTCATCGTCGTCAATCTTGCATCGACGTAGTACTTCGACTGCTTTCCGGAAGCGAGCGTAAACTGACCACGTTTTGTGGAGCGCTCGGCAAGCAGAGCAACGAGTACGGATTGATCAGTCATGGTGCGAGAGGTTATGGATTCTTATGATTGGAGTCAATGCATTTGCTTTCGCAGGTCGGGTTTGGTCGCTGGACTGGTTTTGTCGGGTGGATCGTCTCCCTTGCAACTGTTCTCGGTCTTGCCCTCGTAATTCGCCACGAGCGGCGCCAGGCGCGCAGTCTGGTCGAGCGGTCGAAGGAGCTGGAAAGGCTCTCTTCCGAACTGTTGCGGGTGAACCGTATGAAAAGTGAGTTCCTGGCGAATGTATCCCACGAGCTTCGAACTCCGCTAAACGCCATCGTCGGCTTTGTGGATCTGTTGCGGGAAGGCGTGTACGGGGAACTTGCTCCCCGGCAGGTAAAGCCGGTCGAGCGTATAGAGGCTTCAGCCAATCATCTCCGGCATCTCGTCGACCAGGTCCTCGATCTTGCGAAAATGGCCGCGGGCAGGCTCGAGATTCATACCGAAACCATCGACCTGCGCCCATTTGTTCTCGATGTGGCGAGCGAGATAGAGTCGCTGGTAAGTGAAAAGGGTCTGCACCTGTCGCTCGTAATGGGAGCGGCGCTTCCGCGTATCAGAACTGACCCGACACATTTGCGACAGATCCTCGTAAATCTGCTGGGGAATGCGGTGAAGTACACGAACGAAGGTGGAATCATCATTCGCACTCGCCTCGTTGATTCCCTCCCCGACAGCGGGTCTCCTGCCGTCGATCGGAGCTCTTACCCAACAAATGCCTGGATCGGAATCCAGGTAATCGATACTGGGATCGGAATCGATCCGGCAGACCAGAGTCGGATCTTTGAGGAGTTCGAGCAGATAGACGCCGGCCCTCGAGGCAACTCCGCAGAGCGCGGCACCGGACTGGGACTCGCTATCTCTCGCCGGCTAGCTGCTTTGATCGGTGGAATGGTGGAACTCGAGAGCGAGCTCGGAAAAGGTTCGACCTTTACGCTCTGGCTGCCAGTAGACCCCGATGATTTACCGGTTACGCCTAAGTAATCCCTTGAACTTGTCCAGAATCTTTGGTTGTTCGGGAGGGATGCGGGCTGCTTCGGCAAAGGCGTTGGCAAATGCCATCACGCTCGGATACCGTGCAGCAGGCGATCGGGAGAGTGCGCGCATGACTACAGCGTCGAGCTCCGGCGCGAATTCGAACCCTCCCTCTCCTGCGTCCTTCAACGGGATAGGAGGCATCGTCAGGAGCTGGGTGAACATTTCACGGGGTGCCTTGGCCGTATAAGGCAAACAACGCGTTAGCAGGAAATACGCAATCGTAGCGAGACTGTACTGGTCGGCGGCGGCGGTTACGATTTCGCCCGATAGTGCCTCGGGAGCGATGTACATCAGCGTGCCGACAAAAAAACCGGCACGGGTCAGACGCTCGTCACTCGGAGCTTGTGTGTCAGTCGCAATCCCGAAATCGAGCAGCTTTACGCGCCTTGTTTTGGGGTCGTACATCACGTTCTCTGGCTTTAGATCGCGATGGACGATGTTAGCGTCATGAGCCGCCTGCACACCGGCTGCTATCTGTGAAACGATGGTTGCGACTTCGTCTGTTGGCAGGGGCGCGTTCTGCTTGGCATAGCGTTCCAGGATCTCGCCTTCGGCCCACTCGATAGCGAGAAAATGGAGGCCGCTATCGGACTCTCCTATCTCGATCGTCTCTACGACATTGGGATGTTTTACCCTGGCACCGTACTTTGCCTCGCGAACAAAACGGGTTACTGCCGTCTTGTCCTGGCGTAGCTTTTCCCGTAGCACTTTGAGGGCTACGGTGCCATGATTCGGATGCTCGGCAAGGTACACAGCGGAAGTGCCGCCTTCACCTACCTCTTTCCTGATTGCATAGCCAGCGACCGAAGCTCCGACCATCTGTTCTCGAGACACGCCGCGAAGCTAATAGAAACCCGCAACACCGGATAGGGTAATAACTGCTCATGCTGATTTCTGCCAAATACTGTTTGAGCCTGCTCTTCCTCGGGACCACTGTCGTCGGTGGCTGCAGCTCCGCGCCGTCACGGGTCAACCCCCAGGCTGATCCGAAAGGGCTGCCCCAGGTGGGAACTTCAGCTCCTGATGTCAGTGAGCTCTATCGGGAAATCGGCTTGCTGGCAGCTCCCGGTCCCGTCGCATTTGTCGGAAAGATTTCTTCCTTTGCGAGCGCGTTTCCGGACACGACTCTCGTTCTGGTGAGCATCTCAATCCCCAACCGTGCGCTCACGTTCACCAGAGAAGCCGATCGGTATCGTGCTCCTTATGAGGTAAAGCTCAGCCTCAACCGCGGTGACATCGAGGCGGCAAGCGTCAATTCGATGGAGATAGTTCGCGTTGGATCATTCCGCGAGGTAAACCGCACCGACGAGAGCATAATCTTCCAACACTATTTCCATGTGCGGCCTGGCACCTATACGATTTCGGCAACGGTACGTGATGTGGGCGGGTCACGAGGTGCAGCCCAGCAGGCTACGGTAATCGTTCCCGCGCTCGGAGCCGGACGGCTCTCCACCCCGGTCCTCGTTTATGAAGCGACGGGCAGATTGATTCTCGACTCGGCGCCAGGTTTACTTGCGAGTCCTCGCTCGAGTGCGGTGTTTGGTCGCGACAGCACCGTTGCGATTTATGTTGAAGGATACGGTCAGGGAGCTCGCCTGCCCGTCGATTTTGTCGTTCGCAACGACAAGGGTGCGCAGCTGTGGCGCGATTCGGTCACGTTGGCACGTCATGGGGGGCTGTTCAGCGGCGTGGTAAGCGTGCCTATCTCGACAGTGGGCGTTGGCATTGCTCAGGTCTCTTTCACCCGGCGAGACGCACCCGACAGTGTGAAAGCTCCATTGTTCGTGAGCTTTGGCGAGGATATTCCGCTCATGTCGTTCGAAGACATGCTCGGTTATCTGCGATACTTCGCGAATTCCGGCCGTCTCAACGCGCTTCGCAGTGCTCCACCCGAGAAACGCGCAACGGTATGGGCAGAATTTCTCCGTGCAACTGACCCGATACCCGAAACGCCGATTAATGAAGACATGCAGGCGTATTTTGGCAGGATTCAACTGGCGAACAGTCAGTTCAGAATGGATCGAAATCCGGGATGGCTCTCGGATCGCGGAATGGTATTCGTGGCATTGGGCGACCCCGATCAAATCCTCGAGCGGCAGGTGAATCAGACGATCACGACTACCCAGATGGGATCTACAGCGCGGATTCAAATCTGGCAGTATCGCAATTACAACTCGCAGCTGATCTTCTACGAAGAGGCCGGAAAATGGAGACTGACCAGGCCTAGCGAGTCCGAGTTTCTTGCGCTCAACGCCCGCCGACAGCGATAGATACACTTTTGCGAGCGTCGTACAGTCCCCTTTCCAATACACGCTCTCGTGCTCCTGCAAAAACGAGGGCGTTTTATATTGACTCCATGAAAGTTCCAGCCAGCCCGCGACTGTTCCTTGTCGATGGCTATGCCCTCATTTACCGCGCCTTTTTTGCGCTCATTTCCCGGCCGCTCACCACGAGCAAAGGCGAGAATACTTCTGCCAGCTGGGGAATCGCGAATTTTCTCCAGCGCCTCATTACCAAGCACCAACCGGAATACCTCGGCTGGGTGCATGACTCGGGTCTTTCATTCCGGCACGAGCGCTATCCCGCTTACAAAGCGACGCGCGAAAAGCTGACCGAGGAGCTTCAGTCGGATTTCGATCGCGGTATGGAGCGGATCTCTGAAATTCTGGATGCCTACCGGATTCCGGTTTTAACGCTGCCTGGATACGAAGCCGACGATGTAATCGGGACGCTCGTCGCAAAGAGTGTCGAAGCAGGGGTGAACGTGGTAGTGGTATCTGGTGACAAGGATTTTCAGCAGCTGGTGAAACCGGGTGTCTGGCTGTTGAACCCCGGCCGTGGCGGACCCGCGAATGTCGAGGAGCATTGGGTAGGAGTAGAAAACGCGGATGAGCGACTTGGAGTCGCTCCCGAATTCGTCACCGACTACATGGCTCTGGTTGGTGATTCCTCTGACAATATTCCCGGCGTGCGGGGAATAGGTGACAAGACAGCCGCCGAGTTGGTGAAACAGTACGGACACCTCGAGTCGATCCTGGCTCACGCGGGAGAGATTACCAAGAAGCGTCCTAGGGAAGCACTTCTCGAGCACGCTGAAAATGCCCGGCTCTCGAAGGAATTAGTAACAATTCGTGCCGATCTAGAAGTTCCGTTCGACCTCGATTCGCTCAGGATAAAGGCGCCCGACTACCAGCGGCTTCGCGAGCTGTTCATAGAGCTGGAGTTCCACTCGCTCGCGAAAGACATCGCCGTACAGGAGCCAGTCGAGCAACAGAAGCCGAAGAAACTGCTCAATTACGTGACGGTCGACACCGTTGAAGGGCTGCACGACGCGGTGAAACGTGCCCGTGAGGCAAAGGTGATATCTCTGGCCACCGAAGCCTTGGTGAATCCAGATAGTCCGCAGCTGGCCGACCCTCTTCGCTCATCGCTTATCTCGATCGCGATTGCCACCGGTGAAGGTGAGGCTTTCTACTTTCCTCTCCGTCATCGGCTTGCCCAGGGCGGGCAGGGAGAGCTGCTCGTCGACGCTGCGGGAGATCGATCAGCGACTGACGCGCCCGAAGATAGAGGTTTGATTCGGGGCGGGGACGAAGTGTTTCCGGACGTCCCCAAGAAAAAGAAAGCCAATGGTGACTCGCAAAGCATCGCCGCAAGGATGCTGCGGCAGAACCGTCCGACACACGTGCGCAATCTTCCCGCGCTCGACTCGCCGGAGATGAGCCCACTAAAGGATCTTCTCGAGGATCCTTCGGTGCGTAAGACGGCCCAAAACGCGAAATTCGACCTCCTTCTGCTGCGTTGCGTGGGGGTGCACCTCGCGGGTCTGGATTTCGATACGATGCTTGCCAGCTATGTACTCGACCCAGGCCGCCGCTCTCACGGCCTCGATGTTCTGGCGCTTGAGTTTCTCGACCACACGATGACATCGTACGCTGACCTGTGTGGCAAAGGTCGGTCAGCGATCCCGTTTGATGAGTGTCCTGTCGAAGCAGCTCGTGACTATTCCTGCGAGGATGCTGACATGGCTTTGCGGCTTCGCAGGATCTTTGAGCCGCAGCTCGAGTCGCACGAGCTGACGCGCCTTCTGGATGGCGTTGAGATTCCTCTCGTCGATGTGCTGGCCGAGATGGAATGGACGGGAATCGCAATCGATCTGCCTCTGTTCGCATCGCTCAAGCAGCGCTTCCAGACCGAGAGGGAAACAGTGGAGCGGCAGATCTACGAGACAGCGGGGACAGAATTCAACATCAATTCGAATCCTCAGCTCCGCGAGATACTCTTCGAGAAACTCAATCTGCCAATTTTGAAGAGAACGAGCACCGGTCCTTCAACCGACGTAAGTGTTCTCACCGAGCTAGCCGAGGAGGGCCATGCATTACCCAAGCTCCTCATGGATTATCGCGAGCTTTCAAAGCTCGAGAACACATATCTCGATGCCCTCCCACGGCTTGTAAATCCGAAGACGGGAAGGCTGCATACATCGTACAGTCAGACAGTCGCTTCGACTGGCCGGCTTTCGTCGAGTGATCCAAACCTCCAGAACATTCCGATCCGGCGTGAGCTCGGTCGCGACATTCGTCGAGGCTTCATCCCGCGAAAAGGCTGGGAGCTACTGGCTGCAGACTATTCGCAGATCGAGCTCCGCCTGCTGGCGCACCTATCCCGGGATGCGGCATTCGTGGAAGCGTTTCAGGCCGGCGGCGACATTCATCGCCAGACAGCGGCTTTGATCTTTGATGTCCCGCTGTCCGAAGTGACCAGTACGATGCGCAGCCGCGCCAAGACCATCAACTTCGCCACGATTTATGGCCAAGGCCCGCACGCTCTTTCGCGCCAGCTTGGAATTGAGCACGCCGAGGCAAAGGAGTTCATCGCTCGCTACTTCGAGCGATTTCAGGGCGTCAGAAACTATCTCGATGCAATGGTCGCGTTCGCTCGCGAGAATGGATACGTCCAAACGATCTTTGGGCGGCGACGCTACATCCCGGAGCTGCGCGAGCGGAACTTCAACATCCGTGCTTTCGGCGAGAGAACCGCGGCCAATTCACCGATTCAGGGCTCAGCGGCCGATCTCATTAAAATCGCGATGATCAGGATCGATGACACGCTCAGAACCAAAGAGCTGCAGAGCAAGATGCTGCTGCAGGTTCACGATGAGCTTGTCTTCGAGGTATTGCCGGACGAGATGAATCAGGTTCAGGAACTGGTGAAATTTGAGATGGAGCATGCAGCCGAACTATCTGTCCCGCTCGTGGTCGATCTCGGGGTCGGAGAGAACTGGCTTGAAACGAAGCTCCCTTGAGCTAGTACCGGCGAGGATGCTGCTCGAACGCCGCCCAGTATGCGCCGCTCAATAGTCCCGCGAGATAGAGGCCACCGATCCAGAAGGAATGGACGAGCATGCCGACGACCGCGAGGTGAACAACGTACGTGAGAAGCACGAACCCGATTCCGAACACTATCGTCAGCATCGCGGGCTGATCGGCATCGGTACTCTGCTTCACCGCAAAGTTTCTTGCCATTCTCACCGGGAACCGGTGAGTGAAGCGGCCCCACGAAGCCGCAAGCGTGATGAGCCCCTCTTTCAATGAGTCAATTCTCTGCCCGACGTCGACTCCTTCCCCGAGCGGTAGGGCCGCCTCTTCTGAAATGCCGCGAAGACGTGTGGCGATCTCCTCAGTCAAGGCAACGTGGTCGGTAGTCGGCCACGAGTCCATCTCGATCGGCTCCCCGATGCGTGCTCCAACGACCGTACCTGGTACGCCCTTGTCCTCGAATATGAGCCCGATCGGCAGAATCGTAACTCCCTTGATGAAGCGCTCATCCCTCGCTCGCAGCGCGAGTCTTGCCAGGCCTGTCTTGAGCGGCTCGAGACCGACCTCATTGTGGCTCTTGCCTTCTGGAAAAATGAGGACCGCTCGACGTTGCTCGAGGAGATTTAGTATCTCTCGGAAGGCTTCCGTATTGCGCGAACGATCGGCTGCAGATCCGTTTGATTTCTCCGCCTCGTCGCTTACCCGGCGAAGCGGAACGACGCCAAGAATCCTGAACAGCAATGCGATCAGCGGGTTTTCGGTCAGCGTGGCCTTGGCGGTCATCGCAATCCTCCGAGGCACGACCCACGCTACGATCAGTGAGTCGACGAGTGCGTTCTGATGGTTTGCCGCAATGAGAAGTGGTACCCTGGCCGGAATCCGCTCCCTCCCTGTGATACGGATGTCGCGATAGAACCAGTGGAGTGCAATTCCATTGACCCACCTCAGGACGCTGTAGATCATCGCGAGCGGACCGTTCGGGTAAAGTTGTCGGGAACGCCGCGCAACATCCAAAGCGCAAGCGTCATCCCAATCGCGACAGTCATCACGCCAGCCCGGTAAGCGAAGCCGATTCCCATTGAAGGCGTAAGTCCATCTACCGCGAATGCCCACACGAATGGACCTACTACTGCCGCGGCTCGCGATGAGAGAACCATGAGGCTGAAGAATCGGCCCGCCTCGACATCAGGAACCAGGCTGAGAAGGAGCGGGCGTTCCGCTGTGGCAACGCCTCCGTAAATCAGCCCTATGCACGCGCCCACAATCCAAAAGGCGGTCCTCGATGGAACGACGATCATCGAGATAAGGAGCAGGATCCAGCCGGCAAGAACCCACGATAGAGTTCGCTTAGGCCCGAAGCGATCTACCAGACGTCCAATGCCATAACTCCCGATGACAGCCGGAACCGTCAGAATCACGAACAGCGTCGCCTCGGAGCCCTTGACGAATCCCATCGCGAAAATTGCGTAAAGAGCCATGTTTGCGATGATCGTTCCCATGGCGTCCTGATACAGGAACGATGTCAGGATGAACCGCAGTGTTCCGGGATACTTTCTTGCCTCGTCCAGTGTGTGCTGGACATCACGGAAAGCCTCGCGCCACGACACACTCTTTTTCCCGCGGATTACGTTGTGATCCCGACAGAAGAGGAATAGCGGCAGCGAGAAGAGAAGAAAGAGAATCGCGGTCGGCACGAATGTGGAAACACGGCCGCCGTGTGTCGTGAAGGGAACGGCGCTTCTCAGGAAACCGATCACCCGGTCCGGAATTGCTCCGAGTATCGGCATTTGCCCAGTGAAAAAGGGGAATGTCACGAGAACGCCGGTAATCGACCCGACATATCCCAGTGCGGCGCCCATGCCGGAAAGTCGTCCACGGTGGTCCACCGGAACCAGCTCCGGCATCATCGCATTGTAAAAAGGCTGCGCACCCTGATATGCGTAATTCGCGATCGTAAAAGCTGCGAGCACTCCAAATAGAGCGATCCCAGGCGATACGAGATGATGAGATCCGGTCGCTGTTACGCCCTCTCCGATCAATGGCAGCCCCGTCTGGCCGAGGATGGCCATTGCAATGGTCGACAGGCACGCGATCAAGGTGAAGCCCACTACCCACGGCTTTCGTCGCTGCGTCTCGTCGGAAATAGCGCCAAAGACCGGGATCGATACGACGACGAGAGCGGATGCGATCCCATTTACCACCGCGTACAGAGTATTCGAGTGTCCGAGATCTGCTACTAGCCACGCGGCAAAGTAGAGTGTGGCGATGTTCATCGAGAACACCGTATTAGCGAAATCGTAGAGTGCCCAGCTGAGGCGCTCTCTGAAGGGCGCCAGCGGCGGATTGAAGTCTCCTGCTGGAGTGACGCTGATAATGTCGCCGGCGGCCTGCTCTGCTTTAGTGGTCGAACCGATTGTCAGCGATTCCATTTGTTAGCCTCTTGCGGTGGCCTCACGTGTGTACACTACATCGATCAGTAGCGGCTCTAAATACGTACGGTGACGTAGCAGGCGATACGTACTCTCGACGCTATACGAAGTCGACGACAAATTACTCCTATGATTCTTCGTGCAGCGGGTCTCTCTTTGCCGGTACTGCTGGTTGTTAGTATCGCCTCATGTCGGGACAAGACGCGAGATGCAGCCGACTCGGCTCGAGCATCGCTGCCGGCGGTTTACCCCGCGAACCCGTTGGGGAACACGAATTGGAATGTCGATGCCGGACCCGTGATGATCGTTTCCAGGGCGAGCGGGGATACCATTGCAATTGTGCTCCCCGAAGCAACGGACAGCACGATCGAGTCGCTTCAAGGCGTTAGCCCGCCAATGTCAGGCGTCACGTTCGATCTGTTCGGGCGAGGTGGAAGAATCGCATCGTCCGTTGGCGTGTTACTACTTCCTCCCGTCGATGTGAAGCAGGAGTGTGACTCGTGGCCTCTGGCCAAATTGCGGTCAGCACATTCAAACTGGCGAGTGGGGTTTTCGAGCGGTCGTGTTCACGCGATCGTGCTCGACTCGATTGAGGCAATGCCAAGCGCTGATTCGGCCGCACTTGCTGCATCTCTTGCACAAATGGCGGCGACACTACCCATCGCTTCTGATCCGACGTTCAGGGGCCTTCCCTTCAGGGTCCGCTCAGCGTACACGTTCCGGCTCGACTCCATCGATGCGGTAATTGCGGATGTCGTTCGAAGCGTGAATGAAGAAGCGAATCCAAGGCTCGAGCATCTTCTCATTATCGGTGAACGACCAATAGGAACGAGGGGCAAGTACAACCTCCGTTACTTCAGCAGAACGGCAGGCGCTGAGGAGTCCACGCAAGCGACGGAGATGCTGGCGGCAGTACAGATCGGGGCGGAGAAACGTCCTGCAATCGTCGTCAACATCGAATATGACGATGGCGGCAAACTCGGGCTCATCGAACGCACCGGCCCGGACGAGTGGCGCGCTACTTGGAAAAGTGCCTACACTGATTGCTGATCTTAACCAGCCCGCTGGGCGCAGGGATGATTGGCTAAAGGCCGGTTGGTGCGCTGACGAAACTCGATGGAATTCCGAACTTCGCTCCTAAATGCTCCGCCAGCGCGCGGACTCCAAGCGTCTCGGTTGCGTAGTGTCCCGCATAAATGATAGCGAGCTCGTTCTCTTCGGCGTAAACGGCGGTCCAATGTGGGCCCTCACCCACAATCAGTGTATCGATTTTCATCTTGTGTGCTTCCTTGAGTGTTTCGGTCGAAGCACCAGCGCCAGTGCATACCGCCCATCGCTTCGTTTGGCGGTTACTTCCGATGAGAGTCGCCCGTACTTCGCTTCCGTAACTCTTTGCGAATTTTCTGCCTTGCTCAATGAGCACTGCTGTCTCGATCTGGATCTCCCCGCTCACGCCAATCGAGACTCCCTGGAATTCCGCAAACTTGGCGCTTGGCTTCAGGCCCAATTGCTTTGCGAGCAACACGTTGTTCCCAAGTGACGGGTGCAGATCGAGCGGCAGGTGTGATGAATAGACCGCGATGTCATTCTCGATCAGAACTCGTAGCCTTCTGTACGAAGCGCCAGTGATGGAAGTTGGGCCGTCCCAAAACATTCCGTGGTGAACGACGAGCAGATTGGCTTTAGCAGCAATTGCTCCATTTATAGCGCGGGTTGAAAAATCCACAGCGGCGACAATTCCCGTAATCTCTGATCGATT
>Ga0193719_10000045_pt1 | contig 36350 bp, 24 predicted proteins | sample U2a2metaG_FD_160103 | JGI IMG/M metagenome (GOLD analysis project Ga0193719, IMG submission 160103) | Soil microbial communities from a riparian zone of the East river system, Colorado, United States - U2a2 | ecosystem: Environmental > Terrestrial > Soil > Riparian zone | place: USA: East... | reverse complement strand
TTCTTCCTCAATCGAGGACGCGACGGCGCTGTTGCCGATGTTGGCGTTGATTTTTACCAGGAAATTGCGACCGATGATCATCGGCTCGCTCTCTGGGTGATTGATGTTCGCCGGGATGATGGCACGCCCGCGCGCGACCTCGTCGCGAACGAACTCGGGCGTGATTTCGCGCGGGATGTTTGCGCCGAACGATTCGCCACGATGCTGGTGCAGGAGATCGTTCGTAACATAGCCGTCTCGGCTGTCATCCTTTTTACCGGACAGGCGGGACGCCTGTGTTACGGGAGCGCGCCCATTTTCGCGGATAGCGATGAATTCCATCTCCGGAGTAATGATACCCTGGCGCGCGTACCAAAGCTGCGTGACCGGATGATCGGCCGAAGCGCGCAACGGCTTCCTCTGAAACTTCTTACTTCCTAACTCATACTTCTCACTTCCGTTTCGCTTCGCCGAACCTTCGGCGTGCGCCACGGAGAGGTATCCATCATCAATGGGGCGAACGGAGCGCCCTTCGATTTCTTTGGCATCGCCGCGGTCACGAATCCATTTTGCGCGCACCGTCGGGAGACCGCGCGTCACATCGACATTTGCATCTGAGTCGCCCCACAGCCCACTCGTGTCGTAAACGCGCACCGGTTCGTTGACTTCGATCTTTCCGTCCATCGATTTCGTCGGCGCGAGCTCGATTTCGCGGAATGGCACGCGAAGATGGGCATGCAGTTTTCCTGCAACGTAAATCTTGCGCGAATTCAGCAATGGTTCTTCGACAGAATGAACAGAATCCGGCGAATTTGAGTTGCCTGATTTTTTCGAAGTCATCTTGTTGATTTTGTAAATTCTGTCTAAAAACAAAAAACCATGCTTGGAAAAATCGCATGGCTGCCTCGCTTCCTTCGGCGGCATTACCCGCATCAGGTTCAAGGGGTTCGATCGACGGTTGTGCGCCGATCATCTCAGCCAGGCGGCTCCCCCGCACTTATTTCTCGGTCAGGATAAGACTCACCTAAGCGAAGTCAACAAACTCGAAATTGTAGCGCGCCTGTGCCAGACGCCGGTTTCGGCGTTTCACAGATACGCCCTGCAGGGCCTGTGATCCCGCTACCGAATCGCCTCCACTGAATATATCAGGGCACAATAACAGCTGAATCGAGCATTGATGCCGGTGAAGGGGTTTGTGGCGGCGGCGGCGAAGTTTCCGCTGCGGGTTGTGATGGCGAAAGAAGTGCCGATTCGCCAAGCAGGGCTACCAAACTGAGATCCGCTTCTGGCGCAACGAATTCGACCAGCGGCGATTTGTTTTGCCGGCGATAATCGGCCACGAGCATTGGCGGCTGCTTTTTCACTCCCAAAGCCACATAATTTTCAACCCCGGCGCTAATCGCCTGCGCAAGTTTTACGCGCCAATCTTTTTTCGCAATCAACTGGCTTTCGCCACGCTCGGTCAGAAAGCCGCCTTCGACGAGCACAGCCGGCACTCTGGTTAAACGGAGAACAGCAAAACGTGCTCGTTTGATTCCGCGATCGAACTCGGGGATATGCCCGATCATGGAATGATAGATGCAGGCTGAGAGAGCCACGCTTTTCGCGTCCACCTCGGTGCCTGCTTGCACGCTAAGAGAACTCGGGGCCACCGAGTCATCGGACGTGGATGGCGCTCCGCGCGGCGTAAACGAAAAAATTTCGAAACCGGTCGCGTTTGGATCGCGGTCTGTGGCGTTAAAATGGATGCTGACGAAGATGGAATTCCGCGCGGCATTGGCAATTTGCGCACGAACTTCGAGTGGGACAAAGTAATCGCCTTCGCGAGTCATAATCACGCGGAGCCCTTTTGCTTGTAAGAGCGTCCGCAGCGTTCTCGCCACGTCCAGAGCGAAGTCCTTTTCAGAGCCATAACGGCTGAGGGCACCTTTGTCGTGACCTCCGTGGCCGGGATCGAGAACGACAGTTTCAACCTTTCCGGCGTTTGGAACGCGTTGCGGGCGAAGAAGTGGCTCGATCGTTTTCGCCAGATCTGTGCGGGTTACCAAAAATTTCCCTTCATGCTCGATTACTGGGAAGCACAACCAACTGCGGGCGCCGTTAATCATGACTTCGCGGCTGTCTCGGACAAATTCGAGCGGACTCCTCACTGTCTCGAGTCGCATCTTCTCGCCGGCAGGCACGACCTCGGCGGTCAAGCCATAAAACTTCGAGATGTTGTCGACGCTCAGATAATCGTGACCACTGACTTTGATAATCTGCCAATCTTCCGCAGCAAACGCTGCACTTGAAATCAGACTCATGGAAATGCTCAAGACCGTGGGGGCGAGCCAACGTTTCGCCGGCAGCATCATTGTTATGTATCGTACCAAGAAAGCCGGCTAATCTCAAACGGCGATTCTCGAAGTCGTCGCAGTAAATGCCAAATTGTAATTGTTGACTGCGCGGGTTTCTGCGCTAAACACCGGAAATGTTTTGGCTTCTTCCCAGAAAAACCAGCGTTCGGATTGCTTTCCTCCTGTTCAGTTCGGCGGCGTTCTTCGCAAACGCGGCGCGCGGCGCTGAGGCATTACCGAAATGTTGCGTTTGGCGCGTCACCAACGCCAAAGCCCCATTCTATCTCGTCGGCTCCATCCACGCGCTTAGTCGAAAAGATTATCCCCTTCCCCGTCCATATGACCTCGCGCTGAAAGATGCCACACGTCTGCTCTTTGAATTTGATCCAAACCGCGGCCCTGAATTCAAAAAGAAACTTGCCGCGGCCGGCAAATATCCACCCGGACAAAATATCCGCTCGAAGATTGACCCTAAACTCTTTGCTTGGCTCCGAGAGAATATTTCGGCGGTCAACATCGAACATCATCGGCTGAAAAAATCTCCCGGGAGGGTTGCGGAATTCGATACCGGTGTTGGTTATAAGCCGTGGTGGATCGCCCAGCATCTCGTCGACACGAGAAATTCCAGCAACATGTCGACTTCTCGCGGCTTAGACGATTACCTCGTGTCGGGTGCCAGGAAGATGGGAAAAGAGATAGACGGCCTTGAGTCAGTTGACGAGCATGTAGCGGTTCTCGGCGGATTGTCAGACCGTGATAGCGAAATCCTTCTGCGTGACGCCTTGCGGCGTTCCAACACTGGTCCCGACGAAGTCGATCGGATGCGCAAAGGGTGGCGAAATGGAGACACCGCTGCGCTCTGGGCCGGGGACGCACGCTCGCGGAAAGAGGCTCCGTCGATTGCGGCACGTTTGGTTGGCGACCGAAATGTCAAATGGATCCCGCGGATCGAAGCGGAACTCAAAACCGGCAAACCGACTGCAATCGTCGCAGGTGCGCTGCATTTTTCTGGGCCGAATAGCGTGATTGCATTGCTGCAAGCGCGCGGCTACAAAGTCGAGCAGTTGTAGCTCGGGCAAAAGAGCGACATATTCTTCACCGCCGTCCAATTGGACAAGAGTGGAGCTTTCTAGTTTCTTCTCTGATGATTAAGTCAACCTTGCTCGTTGTCGCCTGTCTCTTTTGCACACTGAGCTTACATGCTCAATCGGCGCCCAAGATCGAAAAGAACTCGCCGTCGCTCGATCCGAAAAACATGGATACGTCCGTCAAACCGCAAGACGATTTTTTTATGTACGCCAATGGGGGTTGGATCAAAAACACGCAGATACCACCGGAATATTCCCGCTGGGGCAGTTTTAATCAGCTGATCGAGCATAACAATGACGCCCTGCACGAGATCGCGGAAAAAGCCGCGAGTAGTCATGTCGATCCCAAGACCACTCCTGATGTTCAGAAAGTCGGCGACTATTATGCCAGTGGCATGGATGAGAAAACGATCGATGCCGCGCGTATCCAGCCGATCCAGGATGAGTTCAAACGGATCGACGCAATAAAAGATCGCAATGATCTGCTAAAAGAAATCGCGCATCTGCACACGATCGGTGTCGACGCGTTTTTTGGATTCGGTTCGGGCCAAGATGCCAAAGACAGTACGCGGGAGATTTCCCAAGCCGTCCAGGGCGGCCTCGGTTTGCCCGATCGCGATTATTACACGAAGACGGACGAAGCTTCGAAAAAGTTACGCGACCAATACCTCGCTCACGTGGCCAAAATGCTGACGCTACTCGGCGAGCCTGCGGAGAAAGCTGCCGACGACGCCAAAAAGATCATGGCGCTCGAAACCTCTCTCGCCCAGGCATCGCGCACGCGCGTCGAACTCCGCGATCCGCAAAAAAACTACAACAAGAGGACCCAGAAGGATCTCCAGGCGCTGACGCCCGACTGGAATTGGGCGAATTATTTCAAAGCCATCAATCTGGTTGAGCCGGGCGACATCAACGTGCAACAACCGGAATTCTTCAAAGCGACCAACGCCGCTTTCACGGCCACACCAATCGACGATTGGAAAACGTATCTGCGCTGGCATGTCGTCAACGCCGCCGCGCCCGAACTTTCCAATGATTTCGTAAACGAGGATTTCAATTTCAAGGACGGCGTCCTTCGTGGCACGAAACAAATCAAGCCGCGCTGGAAACGCGTGGTCATTTCGACTGATGGGGCCATCGGCGAGGCTCTCGGGAAACTTTATGTCGCCGATTATTTCCCGCCGGAAGCGAAAGCGCGCGCTCTGGAATTAGTGAATAATCTGAAAGAAGCGCTCAGCGATCGGATCAAAACTCTTGAATGGATGGACGAGCCAACCAAGCAAGAAGCGCTCAAAAAACTCGCTGCCATGAACGTGAAGATCGGTTATCCCGACAAATGGCGCGATTATTCACTGCTCAAGATCGACCGGGGACCCTACGTTCTCAACGCGATGCGGGCCGAGAACTTTGAAGTTAATCGCGAACTCAAGAAAATCGGCAAGCCAGTGGATCGCACCGAATGGGGAATGACACCGCCGACGGTAAATGCGTATTACAACCCAAACATGAATGAGATCGTTTTCCCGGCTGGAATTTTGCAGCCGCCGTTCTTCTACGCCAATGCCGACGACGCAATCAATTACGGCGGGATCGGCGCCGTCATCGGACATGAAATGACTCATGGCTTCGATGACGAAGGCCGGCAGTTCGACGCCGTCGGGAATCTCCGTGATTGGTGGTCTCCCGAATCGGCGGCCAAGTTCAAAGAGCGTTCAGAAGCCGTCGTGCAGCAGTATTCGGAATACGAGCCGCTGCCGGGCTTGCACATCAATGGTGAACTAACTCAAGGCGAAAACATTGCGGACATTGGCGGGGTGAAGCTCGCTTATGCCGCCCTCCAGAAAGCGCTCGCCGGAAAACCGCAGGAAAAAATCGATGGTCTCACGCCGGAGCAGCGTTTCTTTTTGTCCTTTGCCACTATTTGGAAATCCAAACAGCGCGACGAAGACCTGAAGTTGCGGTTGAACACCGATCCACATTCGCCCGCACGTTATCGGGTTGATGGCCCGCTCTCCGACATACCCGAATTTGCGAAGGCGTTTAATTTGCCAGACAACTGTCCGATGGTTCGCCCGCCGGACAAGCGCGTGAATATCTGGTGAGTGCATCGGGTAGCGCACGCGTCTCGCGTGCTGGCGATGGCGTCCCGCCATCGCGAACTTCTCTGATGACGCAAACCGTCCGAATTAAGATTATTTTGGCGAGACGCGTGCGCTACCCATCCTTGGCGATCTTTCCACCCCAGGAAAGAATCTTCGCTTTCGCGCCGGCGGCTTCGGCTTCTTTGATGTCGCCGTTGCGATTGTAAAACAGAGACAAACTTGTCCAACCGATTTGGTCGTTAGGCCGAAGCGCGACCGCTCTTTTTCCCGCTTCGATCGCTTCGGGAAAGCGGCCGAGCTTCATCAGCGCCATTCCAAGCGCATGCCAACCGTCGAAGAATTCCAAATCAAGATCGACACAGCACCGGTATTTCGCGACCGCGCTATCCAAGTCGCCGACGGCCAGGTCGCCGTTCGCGTCATCAAAAATTTCATTAAGTGATTGGTCCATCGATTGTCGCAAAGTTTTTGCCCCGAAATCGTTCGGGGCGACTGCAGCGCTTACCCTTTCGCGAATTGAACGCCGGCCTCGCGTTGGCGGTCGCGCAGCCATTCGTAGAAAACGATTTGCCGTTTATTATTCAGCACGCGGTTTTCAAAGGCCGCCTTCTTCGCGACATTATTTGCGTCCGCTGACGGCTCCCGTTTTTCCAAAATGGCGATCAATCCACTCTCGTCGGATGGAAGAAAGTCGCTAATCTCGCCTGGGCTGAGGTATGCCACTGCATCTTTGATTGCCATAAGCTCGGGCAGCTCCTTCTTTTCCTCCTTGCTTTGCGCTTCCGGCGTTTCATCGAGAAGCGAAAAGGGTGGGACCTTCTCCGCTTTTGCTCCCGTTTTTTGAATCGCGGCCTCGAGCGGCTGGCCCGACTTGGTTTCTTCGCGCAGTTGATGCACAAGCTCGGCGCCTTTTGTTGACATCAGCTCCCGACTTCGAGAGCGCTTGATCGCGTCCACGATTTTCGGCTTCGCCTCTTCAACAGTGAGGGGACGTGCCTCGACGATCCCGGCGAGATGCAAAATATAAAATCCATCTGTCACCTGGATTGGATCGCTGTTCGGCTCTTGTGCGGATAACTTGAAAGCGGCCGCGCCCAATTGTGGATCGACATTCAGTTTTGGATCGAGAGTTGTCGCCGTGAATTCGCCCGTTAACTGAACCGGCAACTGGAACTTTCCGGCTGCGTCCTTGAAATCTACGCTTTTCTCCAGCAGCGCTTGCGTGAAATCATTCGCGCGGTCGGAGAGCTGCTGTAGAGCCTCGATGCGCTCTTTCCCGGTCAATTTCTTTTGCTCGTCACTCAAGGCAAGGCTGACAAATTCGACCTTCCGCTTTTCCTCGCTTTTGAGCTCGGCCTGGTGCCCTTCATAATACTTTTGCACGTCGTCATCGGTAATTTTGATCTCTTTGTCGAAGTCAGCCGGACGCAACCGAATGAGGGTCACAGACAATGTGTCGTAAGCCCGTTCGTAATTTGCCTTGATCTCTGCTTCCGGGACCGAGACGCCGGCCGCCAGAAGCTGCTTGATTTGTTTCAACGAAAGCTCGTCGCGAACTAATTGCTCGACGTGCTCCTCACCAAGACCATTCGGCGAAAGGCCATTCTGCACAAAATCGGTGAATTTCTTAAAGTCGAACCCGCCATCGCCGCGAAATGCAGGTAAATCCCGGACACGATTGGCGATTTCAGAAGGGCTTGGGCGAATGCCGAGCCGGGTCGCCTCGTGACGCAAAATCAGCGAGTTCAAGATGAATTGAACATAAACCTGGTTCTGGTTGTTTGCTCCCGCGGTCAAACTTTGCAGAAAATCGGACATGCCCAGGGCGCGCGCCAGATCGAGCAACCGCGCATTTTGCTGGGCTTCCACCACCGAAATATTGCGATCGTAAACGCGAGCAAATCGATCGGAGCGCATCGCGCCGTAATCCGGCCTTTGCACGAAATAGAAAACGAACGGAATCGCGAGAATAGCGATCACGATCATTAACCACTGCCGATGCTTGCGCAGAAGTGTCATCATAATTTGAATGTCCTTTCAGCTATTCGCGTTGGCCGCGCAGAATTTACGGCGCGTTCCGACCACGCCAAATACTTTTCTGGAGGGACGATCTCCATGTCGCGCCAAATGTTATGGCCGTAACAAAGCTCGTCTCTCCATTAGAGATGCCGCAACTTCGTCGACAGTGCTCTGAATCAACTCCCACACATTCCGCAAATGTTCTTCGGTCGTGAGAACATTCCCTAAACCGATTCGCATGACAGTTCGACCGTGTAATTGCGTCTGCGTGAGATAAGCGCGCCCGGAGGCGTTGATGCGCTCCACAATCTTGCTGTTAATCATGTCGAGCTTTTCGTCGTCGTCGCCGGCTTTATAACGGAAACAAACGACCCCCATGACAACTGGCGCTGATAATTCGAAACGTTTGTTATTCTTGATCCAATCCGCCAAAAGTTTAGCGAGTCGCAAATGATCCCGAATCCGCGCCGCCAGTCCTTCGCGACCGAATGCGCGCCAAACGACCCACGCCTTAAGAGCACGAAAACGACGGCCGAGTTGCACCCCGTAATCCATGTAATTGATTTCAGCGCCGACTGCGTCGCGGAGATGCAGGTACTCGGGCACGAGCGTGAAAACTCGCCGCAAGCGCCCGATATCGCGCAGGTAGAGCGCACTGAAATCGAATGGAACAAAAAGCATTTTGTGCGGATTGATCACGATGGAATCGGCTTCGCTCCAGCCTGCGGTCACCCATTTGCATTCCGGCAGAAGCGCGAGTCCAGCGCCGTATGCGCCATCGATGTGCAGCCACATTTTGTGTTCCCGGCATACCTGCGCGATCTCGGGAATTGGATCGACACTCGCTGTTGACGTGGTTCCAACCGTCGCAACAACGGCGAGCGGCTTGAAATTCTTGCGGAGATCAGACGCAATTATTTCGCGCAATGCCGATACGTCCAATCGGAACTCGGCATCTGTCGGGACGCGCTGGACGTTGTCCTCGCCGATACCGATCGCAATCGCGCCTTTTTCTACCGAACTGTGGGCTTGATTCGATGTGTAAATGCGAAAGCTGGGCAAGTTGCGTCCACTCAAACCGAGCTTCCGTGTATTCGGTGCAGCTTGTTCGCGTGCGGTAGCGAGCGCGTGCATCGTCGAAATTGAAGCTGTGTCGTAAACAACGCCCGCAAACTCGTTAGGCAAGCCGAGCCATTGCCGGAGCCAATCGAGCACGAGCGTTTCGAGCTCGGTTGCGGCAGGCGAAGTCCGCCATGTCATGGCATTCACGTTTAGGGCGCCAGTAATCATTTCAGCGAGAATGCCGGGACTTGTCGTCGTGCAGCCGAAATAGCTCATGAACTGCGGATGGGCCCAGTGCGCAACGCCCGGAACAATTACGCATTCGACGTCGGCGAAGATTTCGTCGAGCGGCGCAGCTGTTTCCGGTGCCGCCGCATCCAACTGCGCCAGGATTGCTCCCGGTTTGTCATCAGGAGAAATCCGTCGCTCACCGATATTTTCGCGGTAATCGGCGATCCAATCAGCAAGGCGATGAAGTTCCTCGCGAAAAAGCTGTGGCGAAATATCGCCGAGATCGCCGATATCGCGGCCCGAGTGTGGTTTTCGATCTTTCATTCCAGCGGATGTGGACGTTCGGCAATTTCCGACACGATCTTTCCACGCTCCGCGCGATCACGATCAATTTCGTTCGCTGAATGGGCACGGCAACGAATCGGCAGCAGATATGTGCAGCGTCTCACATTTCTCAAAAGGCAAAACCAAAACTGAAATGGAACGCGCCGAAATCTTCGTCAGGATGCGGGTCGGGATTAACTCCGTAGTCGAGCCGGATCGGACCGATCGGCAATTTATAGCGCAATCCCGCGCCCAGAGCGTAGCGCATATCATCAAGGCCGGGTTCTTCCGACGTTGGCAGCAGATTGCCCGCATCGGTGAAAAGCGCGCCCTGTAATTCGCCGAAAATTGGAAAGGTATACTCGACATTAAACACGGTGAAGAATTCACCCCCTATCGGATGACCTTTTGGGTCATGTGGACCGAGATCGCGTTCACCAAAACTTCGCACGGTGTCGCTTCCCCCGTTGAAAAACCGTTCATCAATCGGAATTGCCGTTGCTTCTTCCGGACCGCTCACGGTGAGCGAATGAATAATGCCCGCGCGAGCGCCGAATCCGATCCAGGATTGCTGGAACCAGCGCTGCAGTGGAGTGCCCGGTTTATCTTCGACCACACCCGGTGTGAGCGGTTTTGGTCCAAGGGGAAGGTAGCAGCCCACCCGAATAGTGCCGCGGATAAATTCGATGTCGCTTCCGAACGCACTCGAAGCCAAATCCAGAGTGTTGTTGATGAGAAAACCGCGCGGCGTCACGTATGGGCTCTCCCGCATATCGAGCGTATTCGTCAAACCGACAGTATTCACAAAATATTTTTCGTCGCCCAGGAATACCGGCTTGATATCCGCATCGATTATTTTGACGTGGCGAACCGCGAAAGTCAGCCCAGCTTCATCTTGTTTCGTAATCTTGCGCGTGAGTTCGAGTCGTCCGCCCAATTCAAATTTTGTGTAGCCATCGAACTCAAAGGTGAACGCAGCGAGCCGTGCTTTAAAGGCAAAATCGGTATCAAGAAAAAATGGATCTTCGTACAAAATCTCCCCCTTGTAGCCACGCTGTGAAACTTCGACAGAGGTCGTAAGCGGACGTCCGTAGCCGAAAAGATCGCGATCGCGATATTGGACACCAACGATCCCACCCTCGTAGGTGCCGTACCCGACCAAAAAGCCGAACTCTTTACTCTTGGCTTCTTCCGCTGAGATGTCGAGCCGCAACAAATGTCCATCCACGGGCACCGGCTTGATTTGCAGGAGACTGAAAAGTCCTGTCTTCATGAGCGTTCGAAATCTTTCATCAAGGACGTCGGGGCTGTAAGTCTTGCCCTGCAATTTGCTGAACCGTTTGACGACAAAACTGGGGCGCAGACGATCGAGACCGCTCACCGTCACACCGTCAAAGTGGTAAACCGCCCCCGCTGCGATGACGACTTGCACCGGCACTCGTCCGTTCACTGCCTGGTCCGGCGCGGCGGTCGCATCGACTTTCACATCGAAATAACCACGCGTCTTGTAATATGCCTCGATCCGTCGCGGGATATCGGCGACACGCGCATCGGTATAAGGCTGCTGCAAGAGATCGAATATTTGCCCGCGCAGCGTTTCGGCATCGTAAATTGTCTGCCCGGTAAAGGAGATGCTGCCGAAAAAATATTGCCGGCCCTCGTGAATCGGGATGACCACGTCCACCTGACTGGTTTGGTCGTGAAAGACATAACGCGGCGGATCGACAACGGAATCCAAAAAACCTTCCGCAACGTAAAAACGATGGACCAGGTTTGCTCCCTCTTGCATGTCCGCGGCAACGAAAGGCAAAGTTTTTTGCAGTTTCGAGTAGCGCTCGCGCGTCGGCCCAACCACGTATTCGAAGAGTTTGTCGGCAGATTCCTTAGTGTTTCCATCAAAGATTACTTTGCTCAGCGTCATGAGCGGCCCTTCCGTGATATCGAGACGCACGCGATTTTGCGATTCGATGACGTAATGCACGTTCACTTTTGCATAGCCGTGTTTGCGGTAGAAGACTTCCAGGAAGAACGCGAGATCGTCTGCTCGTGCCGGGCTTAATCCGTAATCGTCGATCGTTGTAATCTCCTCCTTCAATTGCGAGCGTAGTTCCTTTTCTTTGAAAGCGTGCTGGCCGCGAAATTCGATGACGCTCGCCTGCTGCGCCCGCTTTTCCTGCTGCTTGACTATGGCTTGCTGAGTTTTTTGCCTTTCTTCAGGGGGGACAACATCCACCGCTTCCTGGGCCAGGGCGTTGGCTATCAGGGCCGCACTTGCAAGACAGAAACAGGCCCTGGGTCGCATCTCAGCGAAACCGAATCAGATATTTTACCTTCCCGCGAAAGTCGCCTGCGACGCCGAGATCGCCGACAATTACAAACTGGTCATTGATCTTGAACCGCGCGCTGGCTTGCTGCTTCCCCGTTCGGGGATCGACCTGGCCTACGTCTAGATCCAAGCGATTAAAAAATGCATTACTCTGGGTCGGCTCGCCTTTTTTAACAATTTTCCGGTAAAGTTGTTGCACCATCAACATCGCGGCCCGTCCAGCGAGCACGTTGTTGTTTCCTGAGAGTTCAGCTCTGGTTGCGCCGGTTGCGATCAGAGAAATGATTTCTTCCTGCGCCAGCGGCGGTTCGCTCGTGAAAATCGCCTCGGGCGAGAGCAAAGTTCCGTACACATAAACGCGCACTGTGTAATCGCGAATGACCGAAGTGCCCTGCAGATCGATTCGCGGATTCATTGAATCGCCCGGGTCGAAATAGAGCAATCCGTGCGAGACCTGAAGCCGGCTGAATGGCAATGTCGCTTCGACATTCTCTAGCCGGACCACTCCCTGCAATCCCGGACGTAGCCCGGTGCCGGTCAATTTCAGATCGCCGATCGCTCCGCCGGTAGCCAGGTTACCGCGAATGAGCACGGGATCTTTGGTTTTAATTGCGACATCAAATTTCCAATCGCGGAATGGCGGGTCCGGGAAAGAAAATTCGGGCCTCGCCGATGGCGCTTCCGGGGCAGGTCTGCCGGGCAGACCGATCGGAATGAGATCGATATTCTTCAAGAAATGACTGTTCGTCATCGCGACATTGCCGGTGACCGTGGCCGTGAAGAATGGTCCCGTTACCTTGAGGTCTGCGTCCGCGCGCGCGGTCAGCGTATCGTTTCGCGCGACGAGCACGCTCTCCGCCTTCAGTTGCAAATCAAGAGTCGGTTGAGTCAATTTGGGAAAAGTAACCCGGCCACTGACTGCGAAAGGACCACCGGCCAGCTCGCCACCGAAACGTTCCAGCGTCACCGTGTCGCCAGCGAAGTCCAATCGTGTGTTCAGGTTTTGAAGAGCAGGAAGCGTCGGATCCTTGAAACGGGCAACGTTAACTCTTATATCGCCCGCGCCGCTCAGCACCGGCCGGCCAATTGTTCCGTTTACATCGACATCCAGAGCGACTTCACCATCCAGTTGCTCTACGGCCGGCACGAATTGTCGAAGGAAGTTCACCGAGCTGCGCGGCAGACGGGCCTTCGCTGTAATTGGCGTTTCGTCGGGCAATTTTCGGGCCCGGGCAATTTCCGGTATGTCAAAGGGCATGCTTGCGCTTAACTCCAGCGGCTGGATCCGCCTCTGCTGCAATTTTCCCGAGATGGCGAGTCGACCGTGCGTTGCCTGCGCACTCAAATCCATCGTTGCCGGTTCCACATCCGGCCACTCTTCGTTGCGCAAATCGCGCATCTGCACGTCCAGCCGCGCGTTCAAATCGGCAATTGTTCCCTGCGCGTCGAGCCTCCCATTCACGGTTCCCGCTGCCATCGGCTTTCCCACGATGTCCTGAAACAATCGTTTTATGTCGAGGTTCTCAATTTGGAAATTCGCCACGACGTTGCCGCTGCGGGGGACTACCGGCGCACTCGTGCCGAGATTTCTCCAAACGAATGGAATGGAGGCGTAACCGAACGCGAATTTGGCTGTCCCTTGATCGAGCTGAACCTTGCTAATCTCCAGCGTCTCGCCTTTTGCCTGGGCGATCGCCTGAAAATCCATGTGGTTGGTAGCGAAAAAGATAATGGGTATATCGAAACCCTCGGGCCAATACGACGCATCGATATTCGCCTGAACGGATTGCAAATCGCCGTAACGCCCCTTTTCCAGAACGAGCTTTAGCTTCCCTGAATTTTTAAATGTTTGCGCGTTGCCGTTTCCTGCCCAATCGAGCGCAAATGAGCCCGCCAGCTTATTTTGATTGCCGGAAGCGCGAAGCAGCGGTTCAAGGCTCGGTAAATTCGCCACCCGCGCGGAAATCTTTCCGCTATAGCGATACGGCGGGCGAAGATCAACAATCGCATTTGCGCTGACGTAGTCGCGTTCGTTCAGACTTGCGGTGAAATCGTTCAGGTAAACCGTGCTGTTTACGATGGAATATTGCGCGCTCAGTTGTTTGAAAACCAAACCGCGCACTCGAAGATTCGAACCGTAGATCGACACCTGTCCATTCCCCACTCCATTATTCCATTCGACGCGCCCATTAATTTGCAGCCGACCCGTGATCCGATTCGGCGAATCCGGTTTCCAATAATCCCCCAGCTCGATGGCGTTGAGCGACATGTCGATCTTTGCCGGTTGCATCACCGCATCGCGCAAATCTTTTGGCAGCCGGTACTCGCCGCGCACCGAGAATTGATTTTGTTTTCGCCTAACGAGCAAATCCTCAAACGTGACCAGATCACCTGTGCTGTGCAAAGATCCTTCGACTGCATCCGCCTCGTAATCGCGCAGCCTCAGATTGGAAATGTTCAAGGTCGTTTCCGACTTTGAGTCGGCATACCACGGTTTCTTCACAGCTATATCGGCAGCCGTGCCCTGCCCAGCCTTAGCCTTCTGCGTAGGCTGGCCCTGCCGAGCCGTAGCCTTGTCCGTAAGCTGGTCGGCTGCATTTGGCGGCAACGTCTTCGACAATTTGATCGTGGCGTTGAGTTTTTCGACCGCGCCGTCTTCAAATCCAAGTGAAGTTGCGGCGACCGCAAACTCCCCATTTAATTTTTCGTCTTTGATGTCGATCCTGCCGTTGAGCTGCGCCGCACCGCTCAACTTGTGCGGTATTCCGGCGGTCGCCTTTTGCAAATCCGGCGCGGTCAACGCAACCTCCAGCGTCGCCGGGCTGTGACCGAATTCCTTTATGTTGCTCGGCAATTCACCCGAGCCCTTAAGATGAAACTCGTTCTCGCCCTGGATGAGGTCGCCCGTTTGCAGAACCGCCGTGCCGTTTCCCGCGGCAATCTGAAAGATACCGCGGTCGAACGCGATTCCTTGCTGCTGAAAGCTGCTGAATTGCGCAATCAGTTTTCCCTGCCAGGTGCGCGGAGAACTGATCAAACCGCTAAGATCGACATCCAACTTTTCTATTTGCCCGCGAATGAAGTTTTCCGGAAGCGCCGCATATTTATTGATGACACCGGTGGGAACGTTCTCGGCCTGCAAATGGAGATCGGTATTGAGCGATGATTGCGCTTCATTCAGCGCGAAAGAGCCGGAAAGGTTTCCGGCTCCGACGGAGTAATCTAAATTAATAGCGAGCTTCCTTTCGCCGATACGCGATGCATCAACGCGCAGCTCGCGAACACGCTCATCATTCGAGAGAGCCACTTCGCGCAAGATCAGGATTCTATTCGCGTAGCTTGTCTGCGCGGCGACTTTCAACCACATCTGGCCACCGACCAGCTGTAACTTGTCGATCTTTAATTGCCCGGGATTCCGCGGATCCAAATCAAGATCGACATGTTCCATCACGAAATCATGCGGACGATTTCGTACGATGACAGTTGCATCGACTAAATGCACTCGTTCCGGAAAGACATCGGGCAACGTGATTTTCTTTTTCGGATCCGGCGGGCGCGGCCGCAGCGGCACCTTGGCCGGATTCAAGACAATGCGCGCCGAACGCACATCCAGGTTCTTGATTGAAGTGAGTCCATGTCGCAACGGCGCGAACAAACCGTAATCGGCGCGCGCAAGATCGACATCGATCGATTCGACATCGCTCGGCCCGGTCGGAAAGACATGAAGATTTCGCACTGTTAGATTCGTGAAGACATTTCCTTCGAGGCGAAAAGTGGCCTTCAAATTTTCTCGGGCAGCATAATGGAGGGCGATTTGCCGCCCGAGCCCTAACAGAATTGGACGATGAAAGATTGCCAGAAGCAGCGCACAGACCGCAACCGCCACCACCAGGTGACGCCACCAACGTTTGTGCGTCTGCGCGTCTGCCTGACGGTCTTCGCCCACAGGGCGACTGTATTTCCACCGTGGGGAAGAGTAAATAGCGCTGTCGGGCGCGCCTAAGAGATCAACTATTCCTGCCGCCGAGCTCCAAGGCCAGGCCATGCCATCACCCTGGGCGCGGAAATGGATTTAATTATCGGACTGACTGCCTACTCCGCCAAAATGTCGAACAAATACAAGTTCAAGCCGATCGGCTACGAGATTGCGCAGTTCGCGATTGCACGCCGCTACGTCCGGCATCACGCTTCCGGCAGCATCGAATGAATCCTGATAAGCTTTTCGATTATCTGAACGGCCGATTGTCGGCTGCGGAACGTGCATCGCTGGAGGAGCGATTGATCTCCGATCGGCAGCTGCAACGCGAGCTTGGGATCGCGCGACAAATTCATCTGGGCACGCAGGGTGATTCTCGCGAGGTTTTGCTCCCGACCGAACTAGATGTTTCCGCGCGCGGCCGGAAAATGGCGCTTCGCGTTGGCGCGGCGTTTATCGTTCTCATGGGCGTCAATGTTGGAGTCGGCCTTTGGTTGATCGCACGACACGAAACGAAAAATCCCAACCGGGCATTGCTGGAAACGCAAATGAGGCAGCAAATAACCAAAGCGCTCGAGCACGCTGCGACGACGTTGACGCCTGCGCCGTTTGGGGTAGGCGAGATTATGATCCCAACGACGCCGGGACGGTTGGATGCTGTTGCCAACGAAGTCGTCACAATCGCTGGCCAACTCGGCGGTTCCGCGACGAAAGGGCTTCCAGACAAAAATCGTCTCAGCATTCTTGTCGATCTTCCGTCGAATCACGAGACGGGATTTCGCGCTGCGATCGCCTCCATAGCCGGAGGCACGCAGCTCACACCGGCGCCCTCACCTGACGAAAGCGCAACGTCGAGCTCAGAGAAGAAGAGCTTCGTTGTGCAAATCGTCGAGGCGCCGGCAACGCCAGACTAAGCGTTACCGAAAAAACAAATCATGGGATGATCGCGGTCACATTCGCTTTGCCGGCGGAAAGTTCGGGATTTTTGCGGTTACTTCAGAGCAAAAGTAAACGCCGAAATAATGGTATCACGACGATCGCCGGCAAGATCGACAATCATGTGATCGAGATCTTTCATACAGGTGTCGGAGGAAAAGCTTGCCGACAGCGAATGGCGAGGTTTCTCCAAGATCGACAGCTCGATTGTTTAATCAGCGCAGGGTTCGCAGGCGCGCTTAACGATCAATTGCGCGTCGGTGATCTCTTGCTTGCGAAAAATTTCTCGACTGCTGACCTGAACGGCACGCTCGATTCTCTCGCAAATCTCCCGATCCATATCGCGAATCTCTTGACTGTTCCGTCGATGATCGATTCCAGCGAGGAACGAAACCGAATTGCGCAAACGACGGGCGCCGTAGCTGTGGATATGGAGACGGAGTTCATTGCGCGCTCCTGCGCGGAGCACGGCGTTCCGCTGCTTTCGCTTCGCGTGATCAGCGACACGCCAGCGAGACCGCTGCCGATGCCACCGAGCGTGCTCTTTGATTTAGAGAAGCAGAGAACAAAGTTTGGCAGACTCGCATTCTACGTCGCAAAAAATCCGCCAGCGATTTGGCGCTTGATTTCCTTTGCCCGTCGGATTGGAAGAGCACGCGAGCGATTATCCAATGCAATCCTCGCGCTTGTTCGCGAATTGCGTCCGTAGATCCAGGGGCACGATTCCCCCTCGAGCGCACAGCCACGATGGCTAGGTTATGGCCTTGGCCGGCTCGATGTGGACAAGCACGTCGGCAATGCGCGAATCGCCCTGCCGGATTGCCGTTTTCACTTGGTGCGCAATCTCGTGCCCTTCATGCACGGAAATGCTCCCGTTCACTCCCACGTGAAGATCGACATAAAAATCCAGCCCCATCTTCCGGATCAGGCACTTTTCGACTTCGATGACTCCGGGGACGGCGGCGGCAGCATTTCGAACTGAGTCGACAATCGGACCGCGCGGCGCCGTGTCCATGATTTCGTATAACGCCGGTCGCAACAGCCGAATGCCATTTGCGGCGATGACAGCGCAGGCGAAAAGCGCCGCCCAATCATCCGCGCTTTGCCAACCACTGCCGCCGATCAGGGCGACGGAGATGCCGATGAATGCGGCGGCGGACGTAAGCGCGTCGCTGCGATGATGCCAGGCATCGGTTTGCACGGCCGTGCTCTCGACGTGGCGCCCGATGCGGTTGACGTAACGGAACAAAATTTCTTTTACCACGATCACCACGATCAATATCCCGAGCGTGAACGGCGCCGGTCCGTGGTGCGGCGTGAGAATTTCGCGCACGCTTTGAATTGCCAAACCAGCCGCGGCTGCGAGCACGCCGAAGGCCACGACCACCGCCGCGATCGGTTCCGCTTTGCCGTGTCCGTAGGGATGCGTTTCATCCGGCGGACGGGCCGCGAATTTCAATCCGCCCCAAATCACGAACGAGCCAGCGACATCGAGGGCGGACTCGATGCCGTCGGCGATCAGGACGTAGGCGTGGCCGAACAAACCGCCGAGAATTTTCGCCGCGGCGAAAATCAAGTTCACGAGCATGCCGAAAAGCGCGACGCGCGCCCCGGTTTGCAGATTGTTTACGGAAGCGTGAGGATGCTGCGACGAGAACATCGATGAACAAAAGTATAAACGTGGCCGTTTATGAAACGCACGGAAATCCGGCGGATGTGTTGCATGTGGAGACACAGCCGTGGCCGACACCGGCGTCGGACGAAGCGGTCGTGCAAATGCGCGCCGCGCCGATCAATCCAGCGGACCTGAACCAGATTGAGGGAAAATACCCGGTCCGACCGCAACTCCCGGCGACGCCCGGGTTCGAAGGCGCGGGTTTGGTTGTCGATGTTGGCAAGAGCGTCAAAGGTCTCACCGCCGGCGCCCTGGTAATCCTGCCGCATAATCTCGGTACCTGGCGCGAAGCTGTTGCGGTGAAAGCGAGTGAGTTAGTGATCGTTCCGCCGGAGCTCGATCCAATCCACGCAGCGATGTTAAAGATCAATCCGATGACGGCGTGGCGATTGCTGCACGATTATGTCCATTTAAAAAGTGGAGACTGGCTGATTCAAAACGCCGCGAATTCCGCAGCGGGTCGTGCGGTGATTCAAATCGCACGGGATTTGGGTTACAAAACGGTAAATGTCGTTCGCCGCGAGGAATTGATCGATGAATTGCGGACCGAAGGCGGCGACGTCGTGCTTGTCGACGGAGAAAATCTTCGTGAGGAAGTAAGGAATGCCACAGGCAACGCGCCAATTCGTTTGGGGTTAAATGCCGTCGGCGGCGATAGCGCGCTGCGCATCGCAAACACCCTCGCGCCCGGATCGACAATAGTAACGTTCGGTGCGATGAGCTTGCAGGCGCTGAAAATCCCAAATGGTCTGCTCATTTTCAAAGATCTGCGCTTCCGCGGAATTTGGATCAACAAATGGTACGATAACGCGACGATGCAGGAGCGAATGGAAGCGTTTCGGGCGCTTTTCGAGATGGCGAAGCGCGGGTTGCTGAAAACGAAAGTCGAGAAAGCATATCCGCTAAGTGAGCTAAAAGCCGCAGTGAGACATGCCGCACAGGAAAAACGCAGCGGCAAAATCATTTTCGAGTGTGACTGAACTCTCGAACGTCTGACCACTCATGAAAGACGAGCAAGCCAGTGCGACAGCTCTACTCATTGCGGCCGGCTTGGTGTTAATGGACAAGAATCCCGCTTACGCAGGCGCGGTCTCGACCGCGTCTGCGGATTTATCAGCACGCATTCTGCAAAGTTATTCTCCGGCGTCGCGACGTTTGCTGAAGCTGGTTCGCTGCTCCTGGTTTCGGCGGACCGCAGCGGTGTTCGAACGAGCAACGATTCCCGGCATTCTACGACATTATGCAATGCGAAAAAAATGTATCGCGCGGCTCGCACGCGATGCCATCCGCGACGGGATTGCGCAGGTGGTCATTTTAGGTGCTGGGTTCGACACGCTGGCGATGGAGTTACAGCGCGAGTTTGCCGATGTACGATTTTGGGAAATCGATCATCCGGCGACACAACGTTACAAAGAATCTGTTCTTAATTCGGCTGTGACCCACGAAATTCATTTTATTGCTACCGATCTATCTCTGGCGGGTTTGGACAAAGAATCGCTGAAATCGGCCAGCTTTGATCCCGGCCAAAAGACACTGTGGATTGCAGAGGGGGTCTTGATGTATTTCTCAGAGCGCGCGGTCCTGCGTTTGCTGGAAGAAATTCGCGAGATAAGCGTGCCTGGCAGCCGGGTGGTTTTTACGTTCATGGAACGAGACGTAAAGGGGCGCGTTCGGTTTCGAAACCAAACCAGGCTGGCTGATTGGTGGCTGGGTCGACGCGACGAGCCGTTTCGGTGGGGATTCGAAACTGAAAATCTGGCTGAGTTCATTTCCCCATGGCGCGTTGTTCGCGTTTACGGCAATCACGATTTGCAGAAACTAGATCGCGCAAATGGAAAGAAGGCACTCGCCGCCGGTGAACTGATTTGTCTGGCCGAGTTCTAGCCAGCTTTGCTAACTAGAGGCCCCCATGCAAACGCGGCGGGAATTTTTGCGAACGGCGGCGCTCATCGCGGTTGCGCCGCATTTACTCGCAAAGCCAGAGAAGGAAATATGGCTTAATGACGTTCACTCACAGCTGAATGGCACGCGTGTGCGGGCCTTGCTAAGGCCCGGCACGCACGATGAACTTATCGATGCTGTGCGTTCCGGCTCGCGAAGAAATTTACCGATTTCAGTCGCAGGCTGCCGTCACTCGATGGGCGGGCAGCAATTTGTGAGCGATGGAATTTGTATCGACATGAGGGGGCTGACGCGCGTGCTCAATTTCGACCGCGAGCGCGGCTTAATCGAAGTGGAAGCTGGAGTCCAATGGCCCGAGTTGATTCGCGCCTATCTTGATCTTCAACGCGACAGCGCTCAGCAATGGGGCATCGCGCAGAAGCAAACCGGCGCCGATACGTTTACGCTGGGAGGCAGCTTGTCCTCGAATGTGCACGGTCGCGGTCTCGCAATGAAGCCGCTCATATCCAATGTCGAAGCGTTCACGTTGATCGATGCCGAGGGAAAGACTGTTCGCTGTTCACGGACTGAAAACAACGAACTATTTCGACTCGCGATCGGCGGCTATGGCTTGTTTGGACTCGTTAGCGCAGTCACTCTTCGGCTTGTACCGCGGCGAAAACTGCGGCGCATCGTCACGCTTGTCGAAGGGGGTGATCTTGCAAAGCGCTTTGAAGAACGCATCGCGCAAAAGTTTCTTTACGGTGATTTTCAATTTTCGGTCGATGAGAAATCGCGAGGTTTTCTCCAACACGGTGTGTTCTCCTGTTATCAACCAATCGACGATCGCGAGCCGGTCATTGCGGAGAAAAAGCTGCGCGATGACGATTGGCTCGATCTCTTGCGCCTCGCCTACACGAACCGGACGAAAGCTTTCAAGCGATACAGCGATTACTACCTATCGACTAACGGTCAGACTTATTGGTCTGACACAAATCAACTCAGCGCCTACTTGCCGAATTATGCCCAGAAACTTCGCGGGGAAATCGGAGGCGAAGAATCGAGCCTCATTATCACTGAGATTTACGTTCCGCGCGCCAGCTTGGCCGATTTTCTTGCGCAAGCAGCAGAATTCCTGCGATCAAATCGCACGATTGTCATTTATGGCACTGTTCGATTGATCGAAAAAGATGATGAAAGCTTTTTAGCGTGGGCGAAGAAGTCTTATGCGTGCGTAATTTTTAATCTACTTACGCCACACACGCCTGTGGGGATCGAAGCGTCTGCTCGGTCTTTCCGCGGCTTGATTGACCTGGCCATAGCGCGCCGTGGAAGTTACTACCTCACTTACCATAAGTTCGCCAAGACCGAGCAGGTAACGGCGTGTTACCCGCAGTTCAAAGAGTTTCTGGAGCTAAAAAAGAAGTTCGACCCCACCGAAGGCTTTCAGAGCGACTGGTATCGCCACTATCGAGGAGTCTTCGCGAGCTGACAGACATGGCGAGCGTAATTGTTGTTGGTGCGGGGATTAATGGTGTTACCGCCGCGATCGAATTAAAGGAGCGCGGCCACAAAGTTGTGCTTGTTGATCCCGGACCGCTGCCGCATCCGCTGGCTGCGTCCACCGATATCAGCAAAGCGGTTCGCACAGCTTATGGTGCGGACGAGGAATATGCCGCGCTAGCGGAGCGCGCGATTCCCCTCTGGCGCGAGTGGAACCTGGATTTCGAGACAGAGTTGTATCACGAGGTCGGTTTTTTGTTTTTGCGAGAGCGGCAAATGCAGCCTGACGATTTTGAGTTCGAAAGTTTAAGAGTGCTGGAGAAACACGGTCGCAAAGTTGAGCGCATCGATTCCGCGAAATTGCGCGACCGTTTTCCCGCATGGAACGCACAAGGCTATCACGACGGTTTCCTAGAGCAACAAGCAGGCTACGTTGAAAGTGGACGCGTGGTCGCGTTGCTTATCGATCGCGCAAAAGAGCTCGGGGTCGAATTGCACGAGTGCAAGTTCGCTACGTTGGACGAAGGTGATGGTCGTGTGGAGGGTATTGTCCTCGACAATGGACAGCGGTTCCCGGGTGACCTAGTCCTAATGGCAGCCGGTGCATGGACGCCGTACATTCTGCCGTTCACGCGGGAATTTTTCCGCGCAACCGGCCAGCCGGTGTTTCATCTTAGACCGCGGCAACCCGAGCTTTTCACGCCTGAGCGTTTTCCGGTTTTCGGCGCGGATATTTCGACAACAGGCTATTATGGTTTCCCGCTCAGCCGCGAAGGCGTCGTGAAAATCGCGAATCACGGCCCCGGCCGGGAGATGTCGCCGGAATCGGCCGAGCGCGCGGTCACGCCGCAGGAAGAAAAAGATTTACGCGAGTTTCTGTCGTGGACATTTCCCACGCTCGCCGACGCGCCGATTGTCTATAAGCGGATTTGTTTATACTGCGACACGCACGACGGACATTTTTGGATTGCACCCGATCCAGAGCGTATCGGGTTAATTGTCGCAACAGGCGACAGCGGACACGGGTTTAAATTCGCGCCGGTGCTGGGCGAAATCATTGCGGACGCTGCCGAAGGCAAATCCAATCCGCTGCTGGAAAAGTTCCGCTGGCGACCGGAGATACAAGCAGGACAACAAAAAGAAGCTGCCCGTTTTAATCCGGATCTGTAGCGGCGGTTTGCCAGCGCCGCGCAATGCGACGCTACAGCACATCGGCGCGCGCCGGTTCGCCACGGCGAATCCGTCCCGTGGCGGACGGTCGCGCCCTACGCTTCTTTCTGCGCGGGTTCTTTTTTTTGCTGGCGCCTGAGCAGCGTAATCTGCTTGATGCGAGCGGAATCGGACGGGCTCCAGGTCGCCACGTCGGGATCGTCTTTGAACGCGTTATGGACGAGCCGCCGCTCGTACGAATTCATCGGCTCGAGTTGAAGCGAGCGACCGGTGATGCGCACGCGATCGGCCAATTCTCGCACCCGTTGCACGATGCGATCTTCGCGCATGGAGCGGTAATGTTCGCAATCGACAATGACCTTTTCGGCATCTCTGTCTTTAGCCTGGAGCAGACGGTTCAGCAGAAACTGAATGGCCTCGAGCGTTTCGCCATCGCGGCCGATCAAGCGGCGGCTTTCCTCGGTGTAAATTTGGAGCGTCAAGTTGCCGCCTTCGTTCTTCATCTCCTCGATTTGGACAACGAAACCGAGATAACCGAGCATGGTGTCGAGTAATTCCTTCGGCGTCATCATCGTTTCCGTTTTCCGGCGGGCGCAACTTTTTCGAGCGTCGGCATGGGTTGCTTCTTATTCTGATAAAATTGCAAAATACTGAAAAGGTTCTGGGTCGTATAATACAATGCCAGAGCTGCCGCAAAATTGTAGCAGATAAATAGAAAGATGAGAGGTGTGAACATCATCACCCGGCGTTGCGTGGCGTCGCCGGTCTTTGGCGTCATCTGCATCAACCAAATCTGGGTGGCGGCCATGCAAAGCGGGATGATATTGATCGGCACCGGCCAAGTGAGGAAGGGCAAATGCAAGTGCGCCACCGTGTCCGGTTGCGAGAGATCGCGCACCCAGAGGAATTTTGCGTTTCTCAGTTCCACTGCCTGGCCGAGCATTTTGAAAAGGCCGAAGAAGATCGGGATTTGAATCACCATCGGCAAACAACCGCCCACGGGATTGATGCCGTATGATTTGTAAAGTTTCATCACCTCCTGGTTCATCCGGGTTGGGTCGTCTTTGTATTTCTCGCGCAGCTCCTGCATCTTCGGCGAGAGCGCGGACATCTGCCGCATCGAGCGATTCGCTCTATTTTGGATCGGCCAAAGCACAAGCTTAATGATGGTTGTAAGAGCAAGAATGGCAGCGGCGTAATTTCCGAGCCAGCTGTGCAGCAAGTTCATAAAATTGAGGAGAAACTGGCACACGAGTTTGAACATCCCGAAATCCATGACCTCAGCTTCATTGTGCGGGAGTTGCGCAAGCCGGTGGTAAAGTTTTGGACCGGCGTAGATCTCAAAGCGCGCGTTGTAGGTTTGCCCAGGCTGCAGCTGAAAGCCGGGCATAGCCATCGCACCTTCAATTCCGAGTAGTTTTTCGTCAGGCGAGCGCTCAATGTCGAAGCGCCGGCCCCAAACGCCGCTGGCCTTGGCGGTGAGAGGCGCGAGCAATGTCGTAAAAAATTGATCGCTAACAGCGACCCATTCCGCGCCTGCGATATTTTCCTGATAAAAAGGCCGCGCAGCGCGCTGGCCCATGCCGAGAAATCCGCCGCCGCCGCCAAACCAGCCAACATCGATGCCTTTGGCTTTTCCATCGATGCACCAAACCAGGCGCGTATAAGAAGGATAATCCTTCGCGTGGATCGGAGCGGCGGACCCGAGCGCGACAAAATAACCAGCAGTTTGGTAAGGATTCGGGCCGCGGTTCTCAACATCGACATCCATTTCAATGACAAAGTTGTCTTTCTTCTCGGGCGATTTCTCGAAGAAAAACTTCTTCCGGATCGTAATCTGTTCGGCCGTGGTGCGCTCGAATTGAACCGTCGAATTCGACTGCGACGACGCCGTGAACTCGGGAAGCGCAGGCGCCGACGGCTGCTCAGTGATCGCACCGATCGGCGCGCACTCCGCTGAATTCAAGACTACGCGCTGGCCTTTTTCCGCGACTTGCTTGAGCAAAACCGCTTCTTTAATTCCACCTCCGCGATTTGTGAGGCGGAGTTCGATGTCTGAATTGCGCAGCGTTTCTATTTTCTCGGGAAAACTTGGCGCTGTTTCCGCAGCTTTGGACGGGATTGCCGGAGCCGCGACGATAGGAGGCGTCGAAGCACTACCGGCGGCGGTCGGGATGGGAGAAATCTGTTGCGGCGCGGCCGTTACCGGAACGCGCCTTGGTGGCGTCTGCTTTACCAGGTACAATTCCCACAGCACGAGTCCAACTACACAAAGAGCAACGGCAATCCAAGCAGTTCGATCCATAAAAAGTCATGCCGAAGCGGCTATTCACAAACGCACTGCCTGCTTGAGCGACGCAGCGTACTGTGTTTCCGCGACGGGACCGGATCATGACCTGCCCCACCCCAGGGTTGACATCGCGCTAATCGCTTCAATCCGAGGCAGCTTCCACGAAGAACGCCGTGCGTCTCGACCGCTTCCAAAAAATACGCCGAACAGGTCGGGTTAAAGCGACAGCCGGAACCGGGACCGCAAATGAAGGAGAGGAGCGGCGACAGTGTGAATTGGTAAAGGCGAATGAAAAAGCGAAGCAATCCGAGCATTAGAGCGCTAGAATAGAAGCGCGCTTTGCCAGACGCAACCACTCATCTTCCAGTGCGCGATAACTGGCATTCGCAGCATCGCGCCGGGCGATGAGCACAATCCAAAAGTCTTCTCGCAGATCGTGCTGGTGCCTGCGTACGATCTCCCGCAGACGGCGTCGAACACGATTGCGAACAGTTGCACTGTCGAGACGTCGCGTAGTAACAAATCCGGCCCGAAACGCGCCGGAATTTTGCACCGTGAGCACGGCGAGCACCATTAACTTCCCGCGCTGCGCGGACCCCTCCTGTTTCACACGCTCGAATTCCGAAGTGCGCGTTAACCGCCGGCTTTTCGGAAAGGAAAGCATGCGCGCTTCTGACATTATCGATGGTTGATGTAACGGTTCACGACACGCGATGGCACTTTTGCCGGTACAGCAAAAGTCTTCCCCCGAAGAGATTCGGGAGAAGACTCTGCAAATAATCCCGCTCGAAACTTAGGGAGTTGGCGAAGAAGTAGTCGTGCTCGACTCCGTCTTCGTTTCGCTGCTGGGTGAAGACGTATTGATCGTCGTGTTCGTCTCCGTTTTGCTCGAAGTAGCTGGAGATGGATTGACTATAGTCGTATTGCTTTCCTTTTTCTCGGCGGGCGGATTAGCCACAGTCGTCTCCTTTTGCTCGCAAGCCGACAGCAACGCTAATCCCGCGAGAAGATAAATGTATTTCTTCATACCTATAAATCGAATTTCCGAACGGGCTTAGCCGTGGTTAAGGGGTCGGCGACGGCGAAGTCGTTTCCGCTGGGCTCGTGGTCGTTGTGGTTGTTGTTTCCGACGAAGCGGTGGCAGTTGGACTCGCCGCAGGCTCGGTAGTTTCGGTCTTTTGCTCGCACGCCGCGAGGAGCGCGGCACTGGCCAGGATGCAGATGTATTTTTTCATAGTGATAGTTGGAAACGGAATATTGCTTAATTGATTAATCGGGGCAAGGCACTTTTTGGCCCTGTCGGAGTTTCTTTTCGGTAGCAAATTGTTGATGCTTGCGGATTAAAGCGATGATTCATACTTGAGGCCGTGCGCCTCGGCCACGGCCCGGCAGGTGAGCCGCCCATCGCGCGTATTGATTCCACCAATGAGGGCCGGTTGTTTTTTGCACGCCCCCTCCAAACCTAGATCGGCTAGCAACTCAACATAACGATAAGTGACATTTGTAAGTGCTTGTGCGGCGGTGCGCGCATAGGCCGCGGGCATGTTCGCGACAGAATAATGGGTCACGTTTTCTTCAATATAAACCGGATCGAGATGTGTCGTCGGTCGCGACGTCTCAGCACAACCACCTTGGTCAATCGAGATATCCACCAGCACGCTGCCCGGTTTCATTTTTTTCAACATGGCACGCGTGATTAATTTTGGAGCTTTTGCCCCCGGAACAAGCACAGCGCCGATTAACAAATCACATCCCGGCATCAAATCGTGCAGGTTCGCTTCGTTGGAATAAAGAGTGTCCGCACTATTCATTGTGATGTCGAGAAAGCGCATGCGTTCGAGATCTACTTCAAGGATCGTAACATCCGCTCCGAGGCCGATCGCCATGCGCGCGGCGTTAATGCCCGAAGTTCCTCCGCCGAGTACGACAACGCGTCCGGGCAAAACCCCTGGCACACCGCCCAGCAGCACGCCACTGCCACCGTTGTGCTTCGCCAAAAAATACGCGCCCATCACGGCCGACATTCGGCCAGCGATTTCACTCATTGGCTCGAGCAACGGCAACTTGTTGCCAACTTGAATCGTCTCGTAGGCGACAGCAGTCACGCCGGATTTTAGCAATGCCTCCGTCAGCGGTTTGCTGGCAGCGAGATGCAAGTAGGTGAAAAGGATCTGCCCTTTGCGCAACAGCGGAAACTCCGCCTCCAGTGGTTCCTTCACCTTCACAATCAAGTCGGCGCGGGAGAAAACCTCGTTCGCTTGATCGACAATCTCCGCGCCAGCTTTGACGTATTCTTCATCGGGATATCCCGAGCCAACGCCGGCATTTCTCTGCACCAGCACCGAATGCCCGCGTCGGGTGAGTTGATTCGCCGCCGAAGGCAGCAACGCAACGCGCTGCTCCTGCTCTTTAATTTCTTTCGGAACGCCAATGACCATGAGACAAAGTGAATGGTGCTAAGTGATCAGTGAAATGAGTGAATAGTGATAAAACGAGGCGAAATGCGCGACCAGCAGAATCTACCAATCACCAGTCACTATTCCCTAATTCAATGACGGATCGTCCGGTGCCGCCGCAAGCATTTTATACCACGGCCCCAGACGGCGCATGATGTCGAACCAAAGTTTCGGTAGGCGATCGAGCTTGAGGACAGAGCGATTGGGTTTTTGCAGGAGCCAGGCTTTCTGCTCCATCTCGGCCTCAAGCTGACCCGCTTCCCAACCGGCATAGCCGACAAATGCACAGATCGAGCTTCGTTTCTGACCGGCCGCCTCGCTCCATTGCTCAAAATCTACATTGTGATTGAGCTTGAGCCCCTCGCCTTTTTCCCATTCCAGCGCCGCAAACATGAGCTGGTTTTTCCCGACCGGTCCGCCCAGAAAAACAGGAACATCCGCCAGTCCTTCGGGTGGTGTTTCATTTACGAGATCCGCCACTTGTTTATCGAGCGGGCGATTAATGATGACACCGAGTGCGCCGTCATTTGGATCGTGCGCAGAAATGAACAGGACTGCGCGGCGAAAATTTGGATCGAGCATATTCGGATGAGCGACGAGCAATGAACCGGCGAGACTCCGCGGTGTTTCGCCACCCAAATTACGCATACAAAACTAGAACCCTCCAAGCGAGAACGCGCAAGCGCCACATTGCGTTCGATCACACAATGAGCCGAGATTTAACCGGTGAGCGCGAAAGATCGATATCTTCTTTGCAATTCCCGACAGCGCCTCGGATAAGTTCAGGTAAAAACTTGTTGCCACCAGCCGTAAGCTCGTTTACTAGCGTCGAAGTTTTCCACGATTGTTCTGGGGGGAACAGCCGCCCTTCACGCCCATCGGGCGTGGGGGGCGGTACTTTTTTGCGGTAACTCTGAGCCGTATGAAAAAAAATTCTGCTGGAGGGCCACGATTTTCCTGGCCGATCGCTTTCGCCTTGATCGCGCTCATGATCGCGTCGGTCGTGGTGCTCGTTTTTCTGCGTCTGGAAACTTGGCCAGCACGCACGGCGAGGCAGGGCACCGCCGAGCTGGAACGCCTTGGCAAAGATGTGCGTTCGGCTTTCATCGACATCGCGCACTTGCAACCGCGCATCACGATCAACAATCGCGTCTACATGGAACAAACAACACCAGTTAGCGAGCTGGTGGTTCTGTCACGGCGGATCGAAGTGGAACATGAATTCTTACATACTTGGATGGGCAGCTCGAAGCGCGTAAAGCTGCACGGCACATTCACGGCTAAAGCCGGTTTCGATTTGCAGCAGAAGCTGGCAGTCGATGTTCAACCGGACCAAATCGTCATCCAGCTCCCACAGGCTCAGATTCTCGACGTCGCACAAGACCAGGTGGACGTCCTCGCGTTTGAAAACGGGTTTTGGAATCGAATTTCGGGAGACGATGTCCAAAACGAATTGTCGATCTTGCCTCAACTCGCCCGGCAGGAAGCTGCAGAGACTGGCTTGCCGGCTGAAGCGGAACGCGCGTTGCAGCAACAACTCGACGAGCGCATTCACGCGCCACAGCCACTGCGATTGATTTTCACCAGCACAGGAAAGAAAGATTAGTGACTGGTGCGAGCGATTAGGAAACCAGTGAGCAACTGTTGTTCACCAGTCACCATTCACTCGTCAGGCCAGCAATTTACGGCTAAAGCAATGTCGTGCCGTGGAGAACAAAATTTTTGTTCGGTGTCCTATTCGTCTTGCTAGCGGCGCTACTCGCAATTTGGTTTACTCCGTTCGCCGTTTCCAACGGTCTTCGGTTGTGGGTTTGGTGGAAGGCGCGGCAGGAAGGGCTCATTGTCAAGATCGACAAGATAGACGCGCCAATCTTGCGTCCAGTAGTGCTCCGTGGTCTTCATATCACGAGCGCCTCCGAGAACGCATTCCGCATCGATCTCACTGCAACACAAGCGAGTCTCGATTTAAATCTCAAGAGGATCTTGCTGCGCGACCGCGGCCATGCCCTTCGCAATCTTTCGATTCAACAATTGCGTGGGGATCTTCGCCGCAACCATCCAGCGGGACGAGCTATAACTCAGCGTGGCTGGGCGACGCTGCACAAATTGCTTCCCCAGAATCTTAGCGTCACCAGCTCGGATGTACGTGTTGAAGACGGGCCGACAGTGATTTTGCTGCGAAATGGTTTCCTGTCCGCGAGCGAAACCGAGGCCGGTCGCTTTAGCACTACCGAGATCATGGTTGCATCGCCCTGGTTTCGCCAAACTTTTTCACAACTGCGCGGTGCAACTGGCTGGCAGGGCAATCGCCTGACGCTCGCTGGGCTCACCTTAACGCGAGGCCTCGACATCCAATCCATCACGGCTGATTTGTCCCGCATTGGAAAACAACGCATCGGCCTGGAATTTGACGTCGATGCGTTCGGCGGAAAACTTCGCGCAAGCATCTCGCATGAGTGGCGCTCGCCCCATTCCAATTGGAAGATTGCGGGATCAGCTACTGACATTTCTCTCGCACAAACATCGGAGGCAATCGGATTCACCGATCGTGTCGACGGTTTGCTTCACGCCTGCAATTTCACTTTTCGTGGAAACTCGCGCGAGTCGGCTCGCGCGACTGCATCGCTCTGGACTGAAGTGACCGGGCTTACCTGGCGGAACCGCACGGCCGAAGCGATCATGTTCGGCGCCGCGCTCTACAATCGGCAGATCCAACTCCAGCAGCTTTATTTAAAACAAAAAACAAACCAGCTCACTTTGAGCGGCGAAGCCTCTTTCCGCTCCAATTCATCGGACTGGTTGAGTCCGGATTTTCGTGGAGACATCTCTGCTTCGATCAATAATCTCGGCGATTTCGCCAGTCTTTTTGGCGCCGATCCGGGTGATTTCGGCGGAGAAATCGCCATCGAAGGAGCGATGAACGCGCGCGATCGCAAAATCGGCGGCCAGCTCACGGCGAGTGGTACATCGCTCAGAGTTTTCAAAACCTCGGTCGATGCGTTAAGCGCGAAGCTAAATTTGAAAGCAACGGAGTTGGAACTTGAACAGCTGGAGCTAAAGCGAAAAAGCGATGTCTTGCACGTGCAAGGAAAAATCGACCTGTCCCATGGGCACAGCTATTCCGGCACGCTCAACGCCACGATCGGCAATTTGGCGGAATATTTGTCGATCTTCCGCGGCCCCGGCGAAAATAATATCAAACCAACGCCGGCCAATATTCAGGCAAGGATTGAGTCCAACAGCTGGGATGCTGACGGCACGATCGGTTTATACGGTTCGAGTTCGATTAATTTCACGGCCAAGTTCCCGTTGCCGGTCGGAATGAGCTGGAACGCATTTCTGGCCTCTCCGGTCAATCTTACACTCGATTTTCCGTCAATCTTTCTCGCGAACGCACCTCAGTTTTTTCATCCGGAAATTTTCCGCGACGGCATTCTGAGCGGAAAACTTTCTCTTTCCGATACGTTGCAACATCCCCGCCTCATTGGCGACGCGCAGCTACTGAACGGAAAATTGCAGAATACTTTCCTAAATCTGACGGAAGCGAGTGGTTGGATCACTCTAAATGGAACTCGCGCATCGCTGGAGTTTTTCACTGCCGCAACGAAAGATGTCGATCTTTCATTTCGCGGAGAGATCGATTATCAGAATACAAACGCACTTGCGATCAGGATTGCCGCGTCGGCGCCGATCTTTGATTTGAGACCGCGCGCGACCGATTGTGTGGGCAAAATCGAAATCGAATCCGTTGCTGCAACTCTCGCGCCTGTGATCGCGGAGCTTGAGTTTCGCGGAGGACTCTTCCAATCCGATTGGACAATGGATTTGAAAGAGCCGATGGGCATTGAATCAAATGGCGCTTTGATCTTGAACAAAACAGCGCGAAAACTGCCGCTTTGTTTGGGAACGGGCCCGGATGAGAAAACTTTATTGCTTGGCGCGCATCCCCGTCCCGAGCCGGTTAAACCGCGAAAACGCGCGAAACGGCGTTAGGCGTTTCGCCGTGCCGGCTTTGGCCTGACAAGCCAGCGGGAAAGTCTTTCCTCAAGATCTCGTGTAAGATCGACACAGAAATCCGCGCCAGCATCCACGCGCAAGGAATTGCCGGTTGTGCGATCAAACAGCAACTGAACTGGGCGACGGCCCGGTGAGCTGGCCAGAATCTCGCGGACCTCGCGCAATTCGTTGCTCGTGGTCGCGGAAGAAAATTGCAAAAACACGGTCGGTTCTTGGAATGTACTTGCCGACCCTTCATTCGTAGCCGCTCCATTCGCTTTTCCTGGCGTCGGCGTCGTCACGTTCTCAGCCGTGGCGCGAACAGTGTCGTCGCGTTTATCGAGCGTGCCTCGGATTTCTACAACGCGCCCCGGCACGAGCGCGTCTGCGACCTTCATATAAACCTCATTCCAGAGAACCACCTCGAGTGTGCCGCTCAAATCTTCGACCCATACGACGGCGAACGGCTTACCCTCTCTCCTTGTAAATTTTTTGTCGATCTGCACCAGTGCCCCGGCAATTTTGAATGACGCGCGGTCGTCGAGATCTCCTAACGAGGCAATGGTCCGATAATTTTTCGTTGCGAAAGCATCGACATACGCGTCGAGTGGATGTCCGCTAACGTAAAAACCGAGCAGCTCTTTTTCGTAGGAAAGCTTTTCATGCTCGCTCCATGGAGTGATCGATCTTGTTCTCGAGGTTGTGGGTGCGGTTGTCTCATCGAATAGCGAAACTTGACCAGCAACGCGGTCCCGTTGGGCCGCGGCGGACGCAGTCAACGCCTCATCGATACGGGCAAAAAGTTCGGAGCGATCGCGGCCAAGAAAATCAAAAGCGCCGCCTTTGACCAAGCTTTCCAGCATTTTGCGATTAGCAATGCGTGAATCAAGCCGGCTGCAAAAATCTTCCAGCGAACGAAAATCTCCTCGCTGCTCGCGCTCACGAATGGCCGCTTCCATCGCGCCTGTTCCAACATGTTTGATCGCAGCGAGGCCATAGCGAATGGCATTGAATCTGGGAGCGACCTTTGTGTCGCGATTATCGGGGCGCTGAGGCCCCTCCCACATTTCAGGAGTAAATTTCAAGCCGCTGCGATTGACGTCTGGCGGCAGGATCGAAATGCCCATCCGTTTGCATTCGCCTACGAAGACGGAAATTTTCTCGGTATTATTGATTTCGTTGCTGAGCAGTCCGGCCATGAACTCCACCGGGTAATGCGCTTTCAAATATGCGGTATGATAACTGATTAAGCCGTACGCCGCGCTGTGGCTCTTGTTGAATCCGTAGCCGGCAAATTTTTCGAGTAAATCGAAGATCGCGTTCGCTTTTTTTTCCGGAATCTTGTTGGTGCGGGCGCAGCCCTCGATGAAATTCTGTCTCTCCTTCGCCATCTTCTCCTTGTCTTTTTTGCCCATGGCGCGCCGGAGGAGATCGGCTTGCGCGAGTGAATAGCCGGCGAGTCTGCTCGCCGCGGCCATGACCTGTTCCTGATAAATCATGACGCCGTAAGTTTCGGCGCAGATTTCTTCGAGCAGCGGATGTTCGTACCTGATCTTCATCAGGCCTCGTTTGCGCTTGATGTAATCGCCGATCAGGTCCATCGGGCCTGGTCGATAAAGCGCGATCAACGCGATGATGTCGTCGATCTTCCGCACATCAAACTGCTTTGCCGTGCTGGTCATGCCGCCAGATTCCATTTGGAAAAGGCCGATCGTTTCGCCGCGGTTGTAGAGCGCAAATGAATCCGCATCCTTGAGTGAAATACTCTTCAGCGAAAATTCTGGCTCCCGTTTGTGGATCAACGCCAACGTGTCCTCGATCACGGTCAGGGTTTTTAGCCCCAGGAAATCCATCTTCAGCAACCCAAGATCGTTCAGCGGTCCCATCGGATATTGGCTGATGACGTCGTTGCCTTTTACGTCGCGGCAAAGCGGGATGTATTCGGTGAGATCGCGATCGGCGATAACGACACCGGCGGCGTGCACACCGGCGTTGCGCGATAAGCCTTCGAGAATTTTGCCGTACTCAAAGAGCTGTTTCGTTTGCGGCTCGGTGGCGATGGCCCGTTTCAGTTCCACGTTTTTTTCAGCAGCCGAGTCGAGCGTGATGTTCAACTCGTTCGGAATCATCTTTGCGATGCGATCGGCGTCGCGATAGCTCAGTCCCATCACGCGGCCAACATCGCGCACCACGCTCTTTGCTTTCAATTTGCCGAAGGTGATGATCTGCGCGACGCGACGTTCGCCATATTTCTGTCGCACGTATTCGAGCACTTCGCCGCGGCGCGCTTCGCAGAAATCGACATCAATATCTGGCGGCGAGATCCGATCCGGATTCAGAAAACGCTCGAAAATCAATCCGTACTGCAGCGGATCGATGTCTGTAATGCCAAGAACGTATGCGACGAGTGAACCGGCGGCCGATCCACGACCCGGGCCGACCGGAATGCCGCGCTCCTTGGCGAAGTGGATGAAATCCCAAACAATAAGGATGTAGCTGACGAATCCGGTCTTCTCGAGTACCCCAAGTTCGTAATCGAGACGTTGTTGCAGTTGATTATCGGTCTTGGCTCGGTCGCCGTAGCGTTGCTGCAAACCTTGGGCGCAAAGATCGCGCAGATAAGCTTCGCGCGAGATTCCCTCCGGAACGGGATACTCGGGATACTTCGATTTTCCGAGTTCAATCTCCAAATTGCAGCCCTCGGCGATTTCCAATGTATTCGTGATCGCTTCGGGAAAATCGCGAAAGATTTCGCGCATCTCCTCTGACGATTTGAAATAGAGTTCCGGTTTGTAACGCATGCGATTTTCGTCCTGCACCATTTTCCCGGTCCCGATGCAAAGCATCACGTCATGCGCCTCGTGATCGCTTCGTCGCAAGAAATGTACATCATTTGCGGCGACGAGTCCGACGCCGAGGTCCCGGGCGATTTTTGGCAAAACGCAATTGCATTGGCGTTGCTCCTCCATCCCATGGTCGTGCATCTCCATGAAGAAATTTTCCGCTCCGAGAATGTCGCGATACTCAGCCGCGCTTTGTTTGGCGACATCGATCTTGTTCGCTTGGATCGCGCAGTTCACTTCGCTCGCCAGACAACCGCTGAGCCCGATCAATCCCGCGGAATGTTGTGCAAGAAGTTCCTTATCGATCCGCGGCCGGTAATGAAATCCATCGAGATGGGCGGTCGAGATCAGTTTAACCAGATTGTGATAACCGGTTTCATCGCGCACGAGCAATGTGAAGTGATACGCCGACTCGCGCATTGAGCTCGGCCGGTCCTTATGCGAACGCGGCGCGATGTACGCTTCGCAACCGACGATCGGCTTGACGCCGGCGCGTTGTGCTTCCTGGTAAAATTCGATCGCGCCGTAAAGATTGCCGTGATCGGTCATCGCGACTGCGGGCATCTTGAATTCGGCCGCTTTTTTCATCAGCTCTTTTATTCGAATAGCGCCATCGAGCAGCGAATACTCGGTGTGGAGATGCAGATGAACGAAAGAATCGCGAGGCATTCGCGTTCACTATAAACTTGCCGATTGCGGCAGCAAGGCGGAGCCGTTGAAACATGAAGAGTTGGAGAGCGCCGCGGAATAAGAGACCGCGTTAACGCTTCATCGCATCAAGGCTTTAACGAACCGAAAAACGATGCTTGCATCGTTCGCTCGGCGTTGTTATGAGAGCGCGTGCCGCGCTCAGCTTTCGATTGCAAAGCACGACGCGAGACCGAGTTTACACCGACATGAAAAAACTGGAAGCGATCATCAAACCGTTCAAACTCGAAGAGGTCAAAGAGGCACTCGCCGAATTGGGAATTGAAGGGATGACCGTCACGGAAGTCAAAGGGTTCGGCCGGCAGAAAGGCCACACCGAGATTTATCGCGGCAGCGAATACACCGTGGATTTTCTCCCCAAAGTGAAAGTGGAAGTCGTGCTCGCCGACGACCTGGTGGAAAAAGCGGTCAGCGAAGTCGTGCGCGCCGCCAAGACCGGCAAGATCGGCGACGGGAAAGTTTTCGTTCTTCCAGTGGAACACGCGGTCCGCATCCGCACGGAAGAGATCGGCGAAAAAGCGGTGTGAGGCGCGCCGCTCGATACGACGTCATTCCGAGCGCGGTCGAGGAATCCCGTCGTGAAAGCGTTAAGATAGCATCTCGGGATCCTTCGACTCCGCTCAGGATGACAGCGACCTTTTAAGTTTCCCTCAACCATCAACACTATTAACCATCAACCTCCGCACCCAATGGCCAAAGAAAAAACTCCATCCGACGTCAGCAAAATAATCAAAGACCACGACGTAAAACTCGTGGACTTCAAGTTCACCGATCTGCCCGGCACGTGGCAGCATTTCACCACTACGCTCACCGAATATAACGACGATATTTTTACAGAAGGGCTCGGTTTCGACGGCTCGAGCATTCGCGGCTGGAAGGTGATCAACGCGTCCGACATGCTTGTGATTCCCGATCCCTCCACGGCCTGGATCGACATCTTCAATGCCGAACCGACGCTAAGTTTGATTTGCACGATTGTCGATCCAATCACGCGCGAGCCATACGATCGCGATCCGCGGGGCATCGCTGAGAAAGCGGAGGCCTACCTACAGAGCACCGGCATCGCCGACACCGCGTTCTTCGGACCCGAGGCCGAGTTTTTCATTTTCGATGACGTGCGCTTCAGCTACGCCACCAACTCGTCGTTCCATCTCGTCGACAGCGCGGAAGGACATTGGAACAGCGCGCGCGAAGAATTCCCGAATGTTGGTTACAAAATTCGGCCGAAAGAAGGCTACTTCCCCGTTCCGCCGATGGACACGTTGCAGGACATCCGCAACGAGATGTCACTCGAGCTGGAGAAAGCCGGCGTCCCGATCGACAAGCAGCATCATGAAGTCGCCACGGCCGGCCAAGCCGAGATTGATGTCCGGTTCGCGCCGCTCAAGGTCATGGGCGACTCGATGCAATATTACAAATACATCATTCGCAACGTCGCGAAGAAGCATA
>Ga0193719_10000044_pt1 | contig 36736 bp, 30 predicted proteins | sample U2a2metaG_FD_160103 | JGI IMG/M metagenome (GOLD analysis project Ga0193719, IMG submission 160103) | Soil microbial communities from a riparian zone of the East river system, Colorado, United States - U2a2 | ecosystem: Environmental > Terrestrial > Soil > Riparian zone | place: USA: East... | reverse complement strand
ATCGGGCCGATCGGACCTTGAAGACCCTGTGGGCCGGTTGCACCTGTTGCCCCAGTTTCACCTTGTGCTCCTTGTGCTCCTTGTGCTCCTTGCGCTCCAGTTGCTCCAGTTTCACCTTGAGATCCAGTAGCACCAGTTTCACCTTGTGGGCCTGGTTCACCTTGTGGGCCTTGTAGAGTGTTAATATCTACTGTGCCTAAGTGTCCATCTGAATCAATCACTACTGCGGGGGATTCGCTGGCAATTGTGACTCCATAGATTCCAGCAATGTAGGCATTTGTTTGAGACACAAAACCGTTGCTACCAATACGAATAGTATTATTGTCATTAGCAACACCATCATTGCCGATGTCGATATTGCCATTACCGTTGGTAAGATTGTACCCAGCTCCAGCGCCGACTGCGATGTTGCTGCTACCAGTATTATTAAAGAGCGCCGTATTGCCAATGGCCGTGTTAGCAACGCCGTCTATATTGTTCGAAAGCGCAGCATTTCCGTTGGCCGTGTTGTTGCTACCGGTGGTGTTGCTAAAGAGCGCAGTATCACCGACGGCCGTGTTGCTGCCGCCGGTAGTGTTGCTCCAGAGCGCACTGACACCGTTGGCTGTGTTGACATGGCCAGTTGTGTTGTTTAGGAGTGCACTCCTACCAGTGGCCGTGTTGAAACTGCCCGTGGTGTTGCTCTGGAGTGCACTGACACCGTTGGCCGTGTTATCAACGCCGTTGGTGTTGCTAAAGAGCGCATAAGAACCGTTGGCAGTATTGTTTTGGCCTTCTGTGTTGTTGCTTAGTGCGCCGTTTCCAGCAGCTGTGTTATCACTACCGGTCGTGTTGCTACCGAGCGCGAAAGTACCACTAGCCGTGTTGCCGCTGCCCTCTGTGTTGTTAATGAGCGCATCACGTCCTGATGCCGTGTTGCTGCTACCCGTTGTATTAAAAACGAGTGCATTAAACCCAGTGGCAGTATTCCAGAAACCAGTTGTGTTGTTTACGAGTGTTTGAGAACCAATAGCTGTATTGGAATCGCCGGTTGTGTTGCTCCGGAGTGCTCTGAAACCGATAGCCACGTTGTCCGGACCTTCTGTGTTGCTCTCAAGCGCACTAGAACCAATTGCCGTATTCGAATAGCCGGTTGTCACGTTTGCGAGTGCATTAGTGCCGCCTGCTGTATTATTGTTTGCGTCAGTTATTACACCAGCAGGACCTTGATCTCCTTGCAGTCCTTGTTCTCCTTGAGAACCGGTTGCGCCTGTTTCACCTTGTATTCCTTGTGCACCTTGTGCGCCGGTTGCTCCAGTTTCACCTTGAAGACCCTGTGGACCTGTTTCACCTTGAGCTCCAGTTGCTCCGGCTGGACCTGGTTCACCTTGTGGACCTTGTAAAGTACTAATGTCAGCAGTGCCTAAATGTCCATCAGCGGCAACTACTACAGGATCACCAGAAATCGTATTTCCGCTGATACCTGCGATGTAGGTATTTGTTTGTAGGTCGTTGCCAATGCGAATGGTGTTGCCTTCGCCAACGACGCCATTGTTGCCAATATCGATATTGAAATTGCCTGTAGTCAGACTTTGTCCGGCGCCGCTGCCCAATGCGATGTTGGAGCTACCGGTGGTGTTGCTACCGAGCGCAGCAAAACCGTTGGCCACGTTGAAGTCGCCGGTCCTGTTGTTAAAGAGCGCAGTGATACCGGTGGCCGTGTTGCCTTGGCCTTCGGTGTTGTTCCGAAGCACATCAGCACCAGTGGCCGTGTTGAGTTGGCCAGTTGTGTTGCTAAAAAGTGCTTGAGAACCGCTGGCCGTGTTAAAGCTGCCGAGGGTGTTGAGGCGAAGCGCATTGACGCCGTTGGCTGTGTTGTCGTTGCCAACGGTGTTGAAGCGAAGCGTGGTTGCCGGTGATATTATTAATCAGGGCTTGCCAGCCAATGGCCGTATTCTCGACGCCAGTGTTGAGGAGAAGCGTCTGCGAACCGGTGGCCGTGTTGCCGTAGCCGGTGGTGTTATTCCGAAGCGCATTAAAACCGTTGGCTACGTTGCCGAAGCCAGTTGTAAGGCTAAAGAGCGCATCTTCACCCGTTGCTGTGTTTTGGTTTGGATAACCGCCACCAGGAGCGGGCAAAACACCAAATGCCGTTAAGGCACTTAATGTAATTAGGGTTAATGTTAGGATTATTTTTTTCATTTTATTTTGTTTGTTTTCGGGAATTGCGAGCCGAAGTTCTCGAATCTTCCGAAAATCGGAAAATCTCAGTTGGGGGGACGTTGAAGATCGCCAATAGTAAGTGCGCGCGGGCCTGCTGCCTATCGGGGAAAAGCCCTGATTTTTTGGCCTGGCTAATCCCCGATTGACGTATCAGGGATTCTGGGTCGGAAGGCATTTCTCCGAGAAGACATCTCAAAAATATGTAGGAGCTGTAGCCACGGTGCTGTGCGCCGTCCTGGACCCCTTCTCTCGCGATTTAAACGCCCCACAGGGGCGTGGCTACAACGTTTTCGAACGTCCCTGATAGCATTATCAGGAATCCTGTGGTCAACCTTGCCATTGTGCCGAACAACTCGCGCGCGCCGCGCTTGAGTTCTTCAGCGTTGGAATAGCCGAGTTTCAATTTGATGTGCTCGCAGTGTGTTTCGACAGTTTTGCGGCTGATGCCGAGCTCTTTCGCGATCTGACCGGTGCCGTGCCCAGCCGCGATCAGCGAAAACACCGCCATCTCGCGATCGCTGAGGACATCAAGGCCCGGTGGAAGGTTGCGACCACCGGCAAACTTGTGCATGGCAACGGAAGTGACTGCTCGGCTGGCGTAAATCTCGCCTGCCAGCACAGTCTCAATCGCGTGCATTAATTCTGCCACCGAACTGTTCTTCATCCAGTAACCAGACGCTCCGGCACAAAGGGCACGCTCCGCATAAGTCCGTTCGGATTGCCGTGATACGACAAGGATGCGAATACGCGGAAATTCTGTCGCCAGATCCTTGATCCAGCGGATGGCATCGCGGTTTTCGAGAAACGGTTCGATGAGCAGCACATCGGGGCGATGTTGCCGAACAAGTTTATTCGCCTCCTCAAAAGTATGGGCGGCACCGCAAACATGATACCCCGGGTCGCGGCCAATGATTGCGACCAAGCCTTGCTCGCTAATGATCGTATCGCCGACCGCCACGACCCGGCGCGGTTGTGCACTCGCGCGAGCAGGCGCACTTTTTTTACATTTCGTAAGTCTGGCAAATCGGGGGGCTATTTAAGGGCGTAAAATTTATGAAGAACAGCTGGGAAAGCTATCGGACCTTCGTCGCACTGATGATTTCACGGCGCGGAGCTTAACAAGAAGGCTCGCTGCGGCAAGCATTTAATTGCGTTTTCTGCGAAAATACTTCTACGGTATCGCTCGGGATCCGGGCAGGTGTGCTCCCCACGCGTTATTCCGGTGCTTGACACAAGCACCGCTACATCGTCAATACCCGCTGCATTCGGGCACTAGGATTCGACAAATCAACCACAGCTGTTCTACTTTCCAGTTCGCATCCGATGACCAAAACCGCGCCCGCCACGCTCATTTGTCAGATCTGCAAAAAACCAGGGTCGCCGCACGACGGCATGATCGCGGAATTGATCCGGCCATCGCTCGCTGAGTTCATCAAGAAAAGCGTGCCCGATTTGGACGACAAAGGTTTTATCTGTTTGGACGATCTCGGCAAGTTCCGGAAGGAATATGTCAAAGACGTACTCGAGGACGAACTCGGCGAACTGTCCGCGCTCGACAACGAAGTTATCGAAAGCCTGCACCAGCACGAGATTCTCTCCAGCGACATCAACAAACAATTCGAGAGGAAGCTCACGTTTGGAGAATGGTTATCCGATCGGATTGCATCATTTGGCGGGAGTTGGCGATTCATCAGCCTTTTCGGCGTCGTCCTTGTGTTTTGGATCATTTTGAACGCCGCCTTATTGGTGAATCGCGGGTTCGACCCGTATCCATTCATTCTGCTGAATCTGATCCTCTCGTGTCTCGCCGCGATGCAGGCGCCGATTATCATGATGAGTCAAAATCGCGCCGAACTGCGCGATCGTTTGCGCTCAGAGAACGATTACAAAATCAATCTCAAAGCCGAGCTCGAAATCCGGCACCTCCACGAAAAAATCGATCACCTCTTGCGGAGGCAATACAATCGGCTCTTCGAAATCCAGCAGATCCAGATCGAGTTGCTCGAAGAAATCGGCCGCAAGAGCAAAGGTTAAGGCGGAAGTTTTCGGCCTCTGCGGTTCGACATTAAAGATGTCGATCGATGGCGGCGCGCGTTACTCGATAAAAATCGTTTCTTCAGCGCTTCCGCCTGGGCCGACCGCGCGAATGTTCCATTGACCTGGCGCGACTTGCCAAAAAAATCGACCATCGGATTGCGGTGCTATCTGGGTGCCGTTGACAAACCACTGGACTCGATCGCCAAGCGTGGCGGTGAGCTCGATCATTTGCTGTGAACGCGGCAGCACCGGATCGATTTCGTAGCGAGCGTTTGCGACGGGATTTGTGATGCCCGCCTTCGGTCGAGCGTGAGCGCCACGCGTATTATTGCTGCTCGCGCACCAACCTGCGTATTCAGCGGGCAACAGCAATTTTCCATCGGCGGTGAACCAGTTCGCGGAGTCTTCCTTCGGCTCGGTTCCTTTCAAGAACAGTTCGCTTATTCTCGACGGACTGAGATGAGACGCCAGCAACCCCGTCTCCGCGCAGATTTCGCGCCGGATGAGCCGTTCGCTTTCCTCCGGTGGATCGAGCGGACGATCGCGCCGCAGCATTTCGTGCATCATGGTCGCCCAAAGCGGCGTGGCAGAACGAATGGCAAATGTATCGCGCATCGCCCGGCCATCAAAGTTTCCCGCCCAGACCGCGACCGTGTGCTCTTTATCGAAGCCGATTGTCCATGCATCGCGGAATCCGCTGCTGGTTCCAGTTTTTGCAGCGATCCGTTCTTCAAACGCGAGCGGTGAATGCGCACCAAAACATTTCTGCCGCGCATCGTTGTCACATAAAATGTCGGTTATGATCGCAGTCGCGTCGCTCGACGCGATCCGTGTCACTGGATGATGCTCGGCAATGAGAAATTTCGCCTGCATCGAGACGCCGTTCCGCGCCAAACCCGCATACGCGCCTGCAAGATCGACAAGACGAGTCTCGGCATTGCCCAAGACGAAACCGGCGCCGTAGTCGCTTAGTGCTCGCGGAAATTTGAAGCCCCACTTTTGCAACTCGAAAAAAGCCCCGCGCGCGCCGAGCTGGCTCAGGGCAAAAACTGCGGGAACATTGAGCGAGCACCCGAGCGCCTCACGCAAACGCACCGGACCGAGATAACGATGATTGTAATTCTGCGGATCGTAATCCGCGTACTCGTCGCGAATGGCCTCGGCGGTGTCAGGCAACAAGCTCGCAGCGGTCAGAAGATGTCGATCGATTGCGGCGAGATAGACGAACGGTTTCAAGGTCGAGCCGCAACTGCGCGGGCGCATCGCGCCGTTGACCTGGTTTGCCGCATAATTGTTCGAACCGACCATCGCACGCACCGCGCCGGTTTCGTTGTCGAGAATAACGATCGCCGCCTGTGTGATGTCGTAGCGATTCAGTGCAGCAAGGTGGGAGCGGACAAATCGTTCTGCGGTATTTTGCAAATCGAGATCCAGCGAAGTCCTCACCGTGCCGCGCAGCGATGGATTCCGCGCGATCACGGCATCGACAAAATGCGGTGCCAGATGCGGCGGATCGAAGCGTCGCGCGACCGGCGCAGACTTCGCCAGAAGAGCTTGCTCTTCGCCACGGATCACGCCCAACTGCGCCAATCGCGCGAGCGAGCGCTCATATTTCCGAGTCGCCAGCTCGGGATGTCTCCAGGGATTGAATCGAGTCGGCGCTTGCGGGAGACCGGCAAGGAAAATCGATTCGGCCAGAGTAAGGTCGCCGGCGGATTTACCAAAATAAGCACGCGCGGCCGCTTCGGGCCCGAGCCGGCGATTACCGTAGCTGCTTCGATTCAAATATTCGGTGAGGATGCGTTCCTTGCTCCAGCGGCGCTCGATTTTCCAAGCAACGATTGTTTCGTAAAACTTGCCAAACCAACTGCGCCGTTGCCGGCCGGAAGCCATCTTCACCAGTTGTTGGGTAATGGTTGATGCGCCCGAGACGATGCGATGCGCTTTCAAATTTCGTGTGCAAGCCGATGCCGTCGCCCGCCAGTCAACGCCTGCGTGTTCGTAGAAGCGATGATCTTCGAGAGCGACCGTCACGCGCGGAAGCCACTTTCCCAGTTCGTCGAGACGACGCGGCAATTGTGCGCGCGCTTCAGGCGAAGCAATCTCGGCGATTTCGCGGCCGCGACAATCGAGCAGCGTAAGCGTTCCGATGCATGGCTGCTGGAGATTCGCGGGCAAAGGCAGCCAAAAGATCAAGGTCGTTATCGCCAGAATGGCGATTGCGCCGAAGAAAATTATTCGCCGGAAATTACGCATAGGCTCGAAGGGGATAATCCCGAGAAACGGCTGTCGTACATCGGCACAACTTGCGTGGCCGGCCAGCGGAAGGTGCCTGCTGCCGTCGCGCGTGCCAGCACCGAATACGTGCCCGGTCCCGGATCAAATGTGTCGAAGTAAAGGAGTGTGGAACGGTCGCGCATTTCCGAGTACGAAAGCGTCAGCGCTCGCTCGGGTTGATCGCTCGCCGGGATTTCGAAGAACTTCCCGATCATGGCGAGATTTGGGTTCACCGTCTCAAGACCGGCTGGCAGCGAATCTTCGAGCGCCACGTAATTTTGCATCTTTCGCGTATTGATCCGGTAGGTCACGAGAATTTGGTCGCCGAGTTTGAATGGCGCATTTATCTCGCCGGTGCGCTTCGCCTCGGTGAGATTCCGCACGACGCGCTCGACGCGAAATCCGCGATCGACGCGATCGGTATCGACTTGATCGGTCGAATACTCCGCCTGCAGCAAAAACGATAGCGCCGTCTTGTTCAGGCCTTTCACCAGTAGTTGACTGTCGATCTTGCGATCGAGCCATGCGGCGGAGCGGCCGTTTTTCGAAACAACGCCTTTTGGCTCGGCAACACTGAGCGCCTCCGCTTTCTCCGTGCCGATCATCGATTTGAATGCGAGTAGCAACCAAAGATTTTCCTGCGTCGAAAGCGCGGCCGAGGAATCCATCAGCGCAAGCATTCGTTCGCGGACGCGTTGTTTCTTTTGTGCGGTATAAAATTTTGGCGCAATCGTGTCGAACGCGAGTGCCCAAATCGCCTCGGCACGCGTCATTGAACCAAGCGTCGCTGGATTAAACGCGCGTTCCTTGATCGGCGCATCAATCTCCTTGAGCAGTTGCTCTTGCTCGCGTGGCATGATGTTTTGCCGATGGAGCGTCATCGCCAGGAGCGCGCGTCCTTCGTCGCCGCTCTCATTGCGTCGCAGATACAAATCCTGCGAAACCGCGCTGAAATCTTCGTCCGACTCATATTGCGTCAGCACGAAGAGCGCGAAGCATTTGTCAAACGGCGACGAACCAGCTTGTCCGTGGACGATTTTTTTGAGCGCGCCGGCAAGCTTGTCGCGTAATCCTTCCGGCGCTTCGAACCCGGCGTTGACCGATTCGTTTACCGCCCAGAATGCTTCGCAAGTAACGAACGGATTTGCAGTATCGCTGCCCGGCCAATACGGCAGCATTCCATCCGCTAACAGCGAGTCGTTAAACTGTTTCATGCCGCGCTCGAGGACTCTTCGGTACTCCGCCTCACGCGCCTGCACGTCGGGCAGATACGCCAGTAAATTGGCGAGAAGACTATAACCGAGAAGCTTGGTCGAGATTTGATCGAAGCAGCCGTGCGGATATTCGAGGATGACAGGAACGCCCATGATCTTCGGCAGCCATGGCGAAGTCGAAATCGTGGCGCTGAATGTTCCCTTCCCGTGTTTCCACGGTTCGGGCATTGCGCTTCGGGCATCAAATTGCGGCCCATTAAAAGGACCGGCCACGCTTTCCTTGCGCACGATCGTCGGGGGCTGCACCGGCAAAGTCAGTTCGACCGCATCGGACATTTTCGGATCCGATTTTGCCACCGCCTCGAACCGGATCTTCGCCGGGGTGAGATTGACATCTACCACTTTCGCTCTGAACCGGAATACGGTTGGCGCATCGCGCTTGGCGGTTTGCGTTGCGCTGTCATCCGCGAGCAGTTTGCAACTCGCATCCGTTACGCAACGTACAGCGACCGCCTCTGAGTCCGAAAATTTTTGCTGCACGACGGCGCGTAGTTCAACTTCATCGCCATCGCGAAGAAAGCGCGGCAAAGCGGGATTAATGAGAAGCGGTTTTGAAACTTTCACCGTAGCGCTGGCGTCGCCGCCAAATTGATTCGCTTTCGTCTGGCCGATCGCCACAACCCGATACGTCGTGAGATTATCCGGCGCGGTGAAATCGAAAGTCGCTTTGCCATTGCCGCCGGTCTTCAAACTTCCCTCCCAGAACGCGAGCGTCCGAAATTCTTTGCGCAGGTTAGTGACGTTCGAGAGAGGTTCTTCGCCGCCATCACCGATGATGAATCCTTTTTCGGTGAGACTCTTCTGGGTGATCTCTTCGACATAATTCTGAAGCGACTGATAGCTGCGGACGGAAAACGGATTCCGAGGATAAAAGCCAGCCAGAAGATTCGGGAGTTGCCAATCGCCGAGCTTTAACACTGCATCGTCAACTGCGAAAACGACAAGGTCGACATCTCCAATCGGCTTGCCCTCCGACATAACCCGCACTTCCCCGTGAACGGTTTCGCCTGGCTTCACCGAAGTGTTTGCGAGATGCGGCTCGATCTTTAGTTCGCGATCCGGCCGGCGCACGTCGATTTCGGACGCAGCAAAACGCTCCTGCGGCAATTCTTTGTCGCCACCCGGCTTAACGAGATAGATCGAGATGGTTGCATTCGGCGCATATTCCTTTTTGATCGGCAGCTCGATTCGGCCGGCGTTGCCGGGCACCGGAACGAGAAGCGTGTCGAGAATTGCGTCGGTTTCGACCGAGACCCACGCGACGCCGCCGAAAGGCGCCTGGATCGATAACACCGCCTTTTCGCCCGGAGTGAACGCTTCGGCACGATGTTCGATCTTGAAACTCGTTTCGTTCTGGACCGGAAGTTCCGCGGGTTCCGCGCCCGTCAAAGTGGTTTCGTCGCTGACGAGTGCTGCCTTCCGATCTGTCGCGCTGGCCGCCACCACGTAACGCCCGGTTTTGCTGGTCGGAAAAAGAAATTCAGCCGGCGTTTTCGTCTCTTGGGACGCGACCTTTGCGAACTGATCGGTGTTTCGATAACGAAAAACGAACGGCGCGATCTGCTCTTTCGTCGTCTTCGTCGCGACATAGTAAAGATCGACATGAACCGGCACGCCCGCGACTTTGGCATCCTCTTTATCGACGGCGTCGATGCTGACATTGATGCCGCCATCTTTCCCCAGCCGCTCGGTCGCTTTGATGCCTAACCGCGTCGGATCCGAAAAAATGGCAGCCATCTCGCCGCCAACGATCGTTTGACCATCAACGGATGTGACTTCGGCGCGCCACGAAACATTGGCGCGACCGATCGCCGGATTGTCTTTGAATGGCGATTCGCACGCCAGATTTGCGAATCCATGTGCATCCAGTTTCGTGTCGCCTTCGATCGTCTTGGTCTGTTCGCTGGAGGGATCGAGACTTGGACCCACTTCCGGGTAAGCGTTATACCGTCGCTTGTAATCGTCGGACTCACCCCCGGATTCGACCGATGGGGTCCAAGTCGCTTTCCAATGGACGCGCGCGCCCACGTTCGGCGCTCCGTGAAAATACGCGGACGAGACATGGGCGTGTGCCGTTTGGCCGACCTCGGTTTCCGCCTCCACTACGACCGAAAAAACCGGCACACGATATTCCTCGACGCTGATCGACGCTCTGCCGTCATAATCTTCGCCCGCGATTTGGCAGCGAATTTCGAAATGACCGAGCTTCGATTTTTCCGGAATGTTCCATTCCGCTTCCCATCCGCCATAACTCGAAAGTTCAGCGGTCCCCTCTCCTACCACGCGATCCTCGTAACCCTGCGTGACACGCCAATTGACGACGGATTGCTCTGGAACAGTGAGGCTGGCGTCCGTGACGTTGCGCACTATGCCTTTCATTTTCACCACCTGCCCGGGCCGGTAGAGATTGCGATCAGTAATGATTTCGGCATGTGGTTTTCGCGGCGGCGCGTATCCCCCGCCGCCTGATGATGAATAGGTCGAGCCATCGGCAAATTGGATCGCCGGGCCGTTGGGGGTATCGGCAATAAAAAGATGGGTGCCCGGCTTTTTCTCTGGGAAAACTTTGTCGCGAAGAAAAACTGCCATTCCGTTTTTGTCCGTCACGGCGCGATCCAGCTCGATGTTTTCGGCGGTCACGGCGCGGACGGTCATCGCCGGGACCGATTGCGCATCGGACATTTTCGTGACGCGAATTACCGCGGTCGCCGGCGTCCGCTTTTGCGTGAGAATGAAATCGCTGCTGCAAATGATCGAACGGTTGCCGACGATTCGGCCGTCCCCGAGCTGCGCGCTCGCCTCGAACAGATAAACCCCGCCTAACGGCCCGCCGTGTGAATCGGTGCAACGCACATCGCGACGCGTCTCCGTATCGCCGGTCGCGGCCTCGACCGTGCCAGTGGAGATAACCGGCAAATTGAACGCTTCGACGAGTAATTCGGTTTGGAACTGCTTCTTGAAACCGGTCCGAGGATCGACAACCGCTTCTCCGGTGACCGGATCGGTCGCATCTTTGTCAAAATCGCGCACCCTCGCAGTCACAGCCGGCAATTTCTCCAGCGGAATGCGCGCGAGCTTCCACGTGACCGGAGGAGTATTGACCTGGAAAAATGAGAACCGCAGCTCGGGCCGCGCACGCAGAAAAATCTGTGAAGCCGGGAAAACAACACATGACTCTTTCGGATGAAACGTGGCGCGCCAACGCGACTCGGCGGCAAGACCATAGCCACGCTCGCCTTTCAATTCGGGCGAGATCGTCACGCGATAGCGCTGCATGAGATCGAATTGTCCGTTCACCGCGACTTCATCCCGGCTGGCGAGAAGCCGCATTTCCTTCACTGCCGGCTCAATGCGGATTCGGTCCGGAGTGGCTTCAGCCGGATTGATGTCGTCGTTGAACTTGATCCGGATGACCGGCTCTTCGAGCGCATGATTAAACGCAGCGACCCATTCGACCTTGAGCGGCTCGGTCTTGCCGACCGGAATAACCTTTAAATAGGGCAACGGCTGCCGGCTTTTAGCGTCGAGCAAACCATTAACGATCAGATCGTAGGTGTGGCCCACCGGCAGCGGCTGGCGCGGTTCGACGCGAAAATCTTCCGCTTCCGGCTGCTCCGTCAGCTTCTCCTCGGTCTGCAGAATCACGTCGACCGGAAAACGCTGGCGCGAATCGCGGTCCTGAAAATAAACGTGCTCGGCGACTTCGGTCAGCCGCACGCTGTAGCTGGATTCGAGCGGGATTTGCGGTAGCGCATTGAGCTTTTCGCGCTCGGAAAAATCGCCCGAAATCGTAAACGGCGTCGCGGTGAACTCTGCGCTCCAGCCGGGCGCAACAACCGCCTTGCCGCTAACATCTTTCAAATCGCGCGCAAGTGTGAGCCGATGTTTTGCTCCCGCGACCACGCTTTTCACAACAAACACGCCTTCGGTCTGGCTCTTCCACAAAAAATTGCCTTCGATTTTCGGTTTGCTCGCGAACGGAGACGGCTGTTCGCTCAGGTCGATCTTGTCTTTGCCCACCATCGCGTTGGGAAATGTAATCGTAAGTTCTGTGCCCGGTGCGATTTGGCCTGCGCTCGGCTCGATCACCACGCCGCCCGCGTCCGGTTTGGTATTCGATTTTTCCTCATCCGGCGCCGAATGGAGATTCGTCAGGCCAATGCACGCGGAAAACAGAATGACGATGATTTGTTTCATTCCAATTCGCGGATGCGTTTCAGATCGGCATCCGCCTTGTCGATCTGGCCAATGCGCCGTTCGCAATTCTCGCGTGAGCGCAGCGCGTCCAGCGTTTCACCGAGCTTGAGCGAGCGTGTTTGCGATTCGATCGCCGCGGGAAAATCGGCACGCTTTGCTTCGAGCACACCCCGGAAGTACCAGGCCGCTCCATCGTTCGGATTCAATTCCGTTGCCTTGACGGCGTGGATCAGCGCTTCTTTCGAATTGTCCAATACATCGAGATCCTGCGCAGCTTCAAAATGCGCCGCGGCCGATTTGTCATCGATCGCCAGCGCAGCCCGCGCATCGGCCAGGGCGAGTGCGAACTGGCGCAGCTCGCGCAACGTCTTTGCTCGCGCAGCCAGCGGTTCCGATTTGCCGGGGTTCTGGCGAATCGATGCGTCTTCTTCTCCGAGTTCCTGCAACGCTTCTTCGCTTACGTGCCGGGTCCCCGCCGTGCGAGCGAGCGCCGGGCTGACTTGTAACTTTGCCGCGTCCTCGTCCCGTTTAACGTCCAGAAGCGCTTCGCCAGTCTGGATGCGCGCGCGCATCGACACCGGCTCGATCTTCATCGCGTGCTCGCAATCATCCAGTGCCAGCAGGGGACGCTCTCCCATTGTGAATAATCGCGCGCGTTCGAGCAGGAGTGCGGCGTCATTCGGAGATTTCGCGATCTGCGCATCCAGTGCTTTGATTCCGGGCAGAAACCTTTCAAGCCGCTCGAACTGCGGCAACCATTCCTTCACTTGCGCGTCGCTGCTGTCCATCGTGTTCGCCTTTGCCATCTCAGCGTAGGCGGCGTCCCATTCGTGCAGGCGCAAGAGTGTGCACGCACGAAAAACCCGGCGTGCTGCCGTATCTTGGGCCGCGATGGCCTTGCTCCGATAAGCCACATTGTCGGTCCAGCGCGTCTGATCGGCGCACAAATCGGCGAGTTTATCGTACGTGCTCGCCGCGTCTGCCGCCGAAGGTTTCTTCGCTAAATATGCGAGCCAATGCCGCTCGGCATTTGGGTAATCCTTACGTTGCGCAAAAATATCCCCGCGAAAATCTTCGATCGCGGCAGGTGGCTGTTTCACGGCTTTTTGCCATGCGTCCAGGGACTTCACGGCGCCGTCGAAGTCCTCGGCTTCAAATTGTGTCTGCAGCAGCGTCTCCCATGTGCCGGCTTCATTCGGAGCGATCGCGACGATTCGCCGGCTCAGCTCGATGATCGCGGCTTTATCTTCTGCTTTTTCCGCCTTCGAAAGCTCGCTGCGCAATCGCGAAAGATCGCCGCTTGCAGCGCGCACTGAATTCGTCGCGCACAAGACTAAAAAACTGAATATGAGTATTCGGGCCGGGATGCGCCATCTTGATCGACTTCGGTTGCCGCTTGCAACACTTTCCGATTGAACGTTGCACGCCGCGACAGCAGCGTAACCGGTCTGAGTTCGCCACTGGACGAATCCGTCCGATTGGCGGACCGGACAGGCAATATGTCCCGTCAATATACCCTGCAACGCGCGCCAAGACCGACGTCGATCCATATCGATTACGCGGCAGAGCTAAATGAGCAGCAGCTTACGGCCGTGACCGCGCCGCCGGGTCCGCTTCTTGTCATCGCCGGCGCGGGGTCAGGAAAGACGCGCACGCTCACGTATCGCGTGGCCTACTTACTGGAGAACGGAATTGATCCGCGAAATATTTTGCTGCTCACGTTCACGAACAAAGCCGCCCGGCAAATGCTCGATCGGGTTGCGAATTTGTTGCCGGTCGATGCCAGCGGCCTTTGGGGCGGGACATTCCACTCGGTCGGAAATCGGATATTGCGCCGTCATGGCAGCGCTCTCGGTTATTCGAGCGGATTCACCATCATGGATCGCGAAGATCAAAAGGATTTGATCAACACGGTCGTGGCAAGCGCGGGAATTGATCCGAAGGAAATCCGGTTCCCGAAAGGCGATGTGCTCGCGGAGATTTTCAGTTTCGTCGTCAATACAGAGAAGCCACTGGAAGAATTGCTCGCGGAAAAGTTTCCTTATTTCCTGCCGCTGCTCGACAAGATCCGAGACGTGCATGCCCGCTACGAGAAAAAGAAGAAGGCGACCAACTCTCTGGATTTTGACGACCTGCTCGAAAAGACGTTGTCGATGTTTCAGCAGCACGAAAGCATCGCGGAATTTTACCGGCGACAGTTTCAATTCATCCTCGTCGACGAATACCAGGACACAAACAAAATCCAGGCTGACCTCATCGATCTGCTTGCTCGCGAACACCGGAACGTGATGGTGGTGGGCGACGATGCCCAATCGATCTACTCGTGGCGCGGCGCGAATTTCCAAAATATTCTCGAATTTCCGAAGCGCTATCCGGACGCACAGGTATTCAAGATCGAGATGAATTACCGCAGCGTCCCGGAGATTCTCGAAGTGGCCAATGCGGCCATTGCTGCCAATGTTCAGCAATTCCGCAAACACTTGAGCGCAACGCGCGAATCAAACGCTGTGAAGCCGGCGCTGGTCGCGCTCACTGATGGCGCCGAGCAAGCGCAATTCGTTGCCCAACGAATCCTCGAACTACGCGATGAAGCCGTCGACCTTAGCGACATCGCCGTTCTTTATCGGGCGCATTATCACGCGATTGAATTGCAACTGGAGCTTTCGCGTCGCGGGATTCCGTATCAAATCACGAGCGGGATCCGGTTTTTCGAGCAAGCCCACATCAAGGATGTAACCTCATTCATCCGATTCGTGGCGAATCCGCGGGACGAAGTTGCCTTTAACCGAATGGTGAAATTGCTGCCCGGTATCGGTAACCGCACCGCCGAAAACCTTTGGCGTGCCTGGGAAGGATCGCCTGTAGTCGCGGGCGCTGACCGCGGGGCAAAAAGCGAGGCAACGGCCCCCGCCGGGGTCAGCGCCCCCGGCTACAACTTTGGCGAGCGATTGCTGGCGATGAACGCGCCGGCTAAATCGAAGAAATCGTGGACGCAGCTTGCCCACACGCTGGACGAAATTGCGCCCGGGGGGCAACCCAACCTGCCATCGGAGATGATCGTGTCAGTGGTCGAAGCCATTTACGATGATTACGCAAAGGCGAATTTTCCGAACTACGAATTGCGACGCGAGGACCTCGATCAGCTCGCGGTGTTTGCCCGCCAATTTAAGGACGTGCACGAATTTCTTTCGCAGTTGGCGCTCATCAGCAATGTCGATGCGGAAGCGGCGCCAAACCAGACGAGCGACAAGGAGGCGGTAAATCTTTCCACGGTGCATCAGGCCAAAGGGCTTGAGTTTCACACTGTATTTGTGATCTGGTTAACGGACGGAATGTTTCCAAGCAGCCGCTCGCTCGATACGCGGGATGCGCTCGAAGAAGAACGGCGGCTGTTTTATGTCTCCATCACGCGAGCGCGCGATGAACTCTATCTCTCCTTTCCGCACATGCGGTTAAGCGGAGGTTACGGCGACGTTTTCCAAAGGCCATCGCGGTTTTTGAAAGAAATTCCGAATCGACTCGTCGAAGATTGGCAAGTGCAACGAGGAAAATGACGAATGCCGAAAGAATGACGCAATCCGAACGCACCGTCGTCATTCAATCATTTTGGCTTCCTTCGACATTCGTCATTAGTCATTCGGCATTTTTTTCATGAATCTTTCACCAGAAAATCGAATCGCGGGAATTCTTGTGCCGTTGTTTGCGTTGCGGGGCGAGGATGATCTTGGAATCGGCGATATCGGTGCGCTGCGGGAGTTTATTGACTGGGCCGCGGAAATCGGATTCAAGCTCGTCCAACTCCTGCCGATCAACGAGACCGGAACCGACAACAGCCCTTACAACGCGATTAGCGCGCTGGCGATCGAACCGACCACGCTACAGCTTAGGCCAAACTTTCCGGAGGACTTAACGGCCGAAGACTTTGATGCCACGCTGGCAGATGTCGATGTTTCGAAGCTCCGGCGTGGCGGGGTGAAATATCGGCAGGTCAAGAAATTGAAACGACGTCTGCTCGAGAAAGCATTCGCGAATTTCTCTGCTCGCGCCACCCAAGATCGACGGGCCGGCTTTCGGAAATTCTGCGAAGAAGAAGCGGCGTGGCTGCACGATTACGCATTTTTCAGGGTCCTCATGGAAGAGAACGACGACAGTCCCGCCTGGAATCGATGGCCCATGCAACATCAATCAATCCAGAGGGCGCGGGCCTGGCTGCACGATTTGCCACAGGACCAACAAGCAGCCATAACGGATCGCCAAAATTTCTTCTCTTACCTGCAATGGATTGCGCATCAGCAGTGGCGCGAGATCAAATCATACGCAGAAGGACGCGGCGTCGCGCTGATGGGCGATATTCCATTTGGCATCAGTTATTACAGCGCCGACGTTTTTGCGCGACCAGATGAATTCGCACTCGACTGGTCCGGTGGCGCGCCTCCCGAACTGTATTTCAAGGACGACAAGTTCACGCAAAAATGGGGACAGAACTGGGGCATTCCGCTTTATCGCTGGGACAAGATGCGCGCGAACAATTTTGAGTGGTGGCGCGAGCGCGTACGTGCCATTCGCCGCATTTTTCATCTCTTTCGCATCGATCACGTGCTCGGATTTTATCGCATCTACGCCTTCCCGTGGCGGCCGCGGAAGAACAAACAATTTCTCCCGCTCGATCAGAATCAAATGCTCGAACGAACTGGCGGCCGCGCGCCACATTTCGCGCCGCGCGACGACCAAACACCTGAAAATTGCGAGGCGAATAGACGCGAAGGCGAGGGATACCTACGCGTTGTTCTGGAGGAGGCTGGTGCAACGCGGGTGATCGGCGAAGACCTTGGGACCGTGCCCGATTACGCGCGGCCAAATCTGCGCGCCCTTGGCATTGCCGGATTTAAAATCCCCCAATGGGAAGTCCACGACGAACAAGTCACGCCCGGAAGCGAATACCAAAGGCTTTCCGTTGCGACCTATACGACGCACGATCACAAACCGATCCGCGCTTTATGGGGGGAGGCTTTCGAGCATTCAACAGCGACATCGGAGCAATCGAAATTCGATTTGGCAAAAATCGCCTTATTTGCCGGCCTTGATCCAAACCTCGATAAAGTCGATTTTGAAAAAGATTTTTATCCGGCCATCATGGAAGCGCTTTTCAAGAGCAACGCCTGGATTGCCATCGTCATGATCACGGATCTGCAGGCGCGGAACTACCGCTTCAACGTCCCCGGCACGACAGGAAGTTCGAATTGGACGCGGCGGATGCAAAGGAGCGTCGCACAACTTCGATCCAACCGAAAAACGCGGGCCCGAATACGGCTAATTCGTGATCTGCTGGAAAAGAGCGGAAGAGTGTAGAGGCGGCGTTTTTTTCTCTGGGGAGCAGGCTGCTAGCCTGTAGTTCGCGGCAGCTTGCCACGAACATTTTTGGCTGCGCTCTGAGTGAACGCGATCCTAAACCGCAGGGCAAGCTGCCCAGCGGAACAGGCTGGCAGCCTGTGCTCCCCGGAACCCGCCGCTCGCGCGCATAAAAATCGATGTTTATCTGCATGAATCTGTGGCTAAAGGATAGAAATGAAGTCTCCGATTAAAGTCGCTGTCACCGGCGCAGCCGGACAGATTGGTTACTCGCTTGTTTTTCGCATCGCCTCCGGAGAAATGTTCGGACCGGACCAACCGCTCACCCTGCATTTGATCGAGATTCCGAACGCGCTCGACGCGCTCAATGGGGTGGTGATGGAATTGCATGATTGCGCTTTCCCGTTGCTGGAATCGGTGGTGCCGACCGCTGATCTCAACGAGGGATTTCGCGACATCAATTGGGCGCTGCTGGTCGGCAGCATCCCGCGCAAGGCTGGTATGGAACGGAAAGATCTGCTCGGGATCAACGGCAAGATTTTTATCGGACAGGGTCAGGCGATCGAAAGGAACGCAGCCGCTGATGTGCGCGTGCTCGTGATCGGCAACCCGTGCAACACGAATTGTCTGATTGCGATGAACAACGCGAAAGAAATTCCGCGCGAGCGCTGGTTCGCCATGACCCGACTGGATGAAAATCGGGCGCGCGCGCAGCTTGCCCACAAGGCCGGCGCTGAAATCACTCGCGTCACCAATATGACGATCTGGGGTAATCATTCTTCGACGCTGTATCCTGATTTTTACAACGCGAAGGTCGACGATCGCCCCGCAAATGAAGTGATTGACGATGAGAAATGGCTGAAAGAAGAATTTATTTCGAGCGTGCAGCAGCGCGGCGCGGCCGTGATCAGGGCGCGCGGGCTTTCGTCGGCAGGCTCAGCGGCAAACGCGATTATCGATACCGTGCGCTTTCTCACGAATGACACACCGGGGGACGATTGGCATAGCGTGGCCGTTTGTTCCGACGGAAGTTATGATGTCGATAAAGAGTTGATCTCGTCGTTCCCAGTGCGCGTTCAGGGTGACGAATGGAAAATCGTGCAACATTTGCCGATCAATGAATTCAGCCGGGATAAGATCGACAAGTCGATCGCCGAGCTGAAAGAAGAGAAATCGCTCGTGAGCGATTTACTGTAGCGGCGGTCTACGACCGCCGGGACAAATAATGCGACGCTCATGGCGCGCCGCTACAAAAGTTTCTCGCCGGTCAATCGCTCGAATGCGTCCACATATTTGGCGGAAGTCTTCGCGATCACATCTTGCGGCAGCGACGGCGCCGGCGGCGTTTTGTCCCAATCAAGAGTCTCCAGATAATCGCGGACGAATTGTTTATCAAAGCTGGGCGGACTTTGACCGACAACGTATTGATCCTTCGGCCAGAACCGGGATGAGTCGGGCGTAAGGCATTCGTCAATCAGGAGCAATTTTCCATCGACAACGCCAAACTCGAATTTCGTATCCGCGACGATAATCCCCCGCTGCCCGGCATGATCGCGGCCCGCCGCGTAAATTTGCAAACTCAAGCCGCGCACACGTTCCGCCATTTCATTGCCCAAGATTTGGCGACACGCGTTCATGTCGATATTGAGGTCGTGTCCTTCTTCGCTCTTCGTCGCGGGAGTAAAAATTGGCTCCGGTAATTGCGAGGCCAGTTGCAATCCCGGCGGCAGCTTTTCGCCGCAAACGCTTTGCGATTCCTGATATTCTTTCCAGCCGGAGCCGGCCAGATACCCACGGACGACGCATTCCACCGGCAGCGGCTTTGTCTTGCGGACGATCATCGAGCGACCGGCGAGCTGATCGCGAAATGGGCGGAGTTCCTGCGGGAACGCGTCGAAATTCGCCGTGACGAAATGATTATCAATCTTATCGAAGCGTTTGAACCAGAAGGCAGAGAGCTGATTCAAGACCGCGCCTTTGTGCGGAATCGGATCGGGCAAAATCACATCAAAAGCAGAAAGCCGATCGGTGGCGACGAAGAGAAGTGTTTCGCCGAGATCAAAAACTTCGCGCACCTTGCCGCTGCGCAATTTTTTGATTCCCGGAAGATCGAGAAAGGATTGTGGAGAGGCTGCCATAATTGCGACATGATTACTGCATGCCTGGAATCGTAGTCAAACAGCGGGCGCGAATTTTACACGGCCACGACTGGGTGTTTTCCAGCGAAGTGCTGAAGGTTTTCGGGAAACCGGCGGACGGCGATGTCATCTCACTCAAAGACGGCAGGGATCATTTGATTGGCAGCGCAATTTACAACTCGAAATCGCAAATTGTGGCGCGACGTTTCTCGCGCCGAAAACAGGACCTCGATCTGGACTTCTTTAACCGCCGTATCGCCCAAGCCGCCGAATACCGAGCGCGACGAGGTGTCGATCCGAAGCTTTGCCGCGTCGTCTGGAGCGAGAGCGACGGACTTCCCGGCGTGATCATCGATCGCTACGGCGATTATTTTGTCTTACAAACGCTCACGCTGGGGATGGATAGCCGAAAGAATCTGATAATGAACGCAATCGTCGATCTTTTTGGCGACGTCACAATTGTCGAGCGCAATGATGTGGCGGTTCGCCGTGCGGAAGGTCTCGAATTGCGCAGCGGCGTTTTACGCGGAGACGCTTGTCCGCCGGTCGAAATCGTAATCGACGGCTTAAAGTTTGAAGTCGATCTCTTGCATGCGCAAAAGACTGGCTTTTACCTCGATCAAAAGCAGAACTATGAAACAGTCGCGCAATATGCCAAAGGGCGCCGCGTGCTCGATTGCTTCACAAACCAGGGAGCATTCGCACTGGCTTGTGCCCGCGCCGGAGCCGCCGAGGTGACAGGAGTTGAAGAAAATTCAGCGAATATCGCCGCGGCGAAACGAAATGCGGCGCGAAACAATCTGGAAGTGGAATGGATGGAGCACGATGTTTTTCAATTCCTGCGCGCCGCCGAGAAACGGCAGTCGCAATATGATTTGATTGTTCTCGACCCACCATCGTTTACAAAAACGAAAGGTGGACTGCGAGACGCGATGCGCGGTTATCGCGAACTCCACGTTCGCGCCTTCAAATTGCTGTCGCGCGATGGCGTGCTCGCCACTTTTTCGTGCTCACATCACGTTAGCGAAAATGCGTTCGGGCAGAAGATCGCAGACGCGCTCGTGGACGCAAGACGCTCAGCCCGTCGACTATGCCGTTTTCAGCAGGCGCCCGATCATCCGGTCGTTCCCACTTTGCCGGAAACGGAATACTTCAAAGGCGTCCTGCTGGAAATGATGCCGGGACGCTAGCCGAGCTTGCGGCAGCGCGCGTTCTGTCCTCAGGGCGCCGAGGCGTTAAACACACATGCGCGCGCGGTCCGCTCAGGACAGCGGACACTACAGCGATCAGGACGACAGCGGAGAAAATATCTGGAATTCTCCAACACTCTCATTAATGTGGCAGCAGCGGCGAGGACTCGTGGGGAGCGAAGTCCGCCGGAATGAAAAAGTTTTGTCATGACAGAAAAACTTCGACCGATTGAGCAGATGCTGGAACTGAGTCAAGACGATACGCTCTCCTCGGAGCATTTGGACTCGCAAGTGCAAAAGGCGCAGGAGCAATTGCTCCAGCTCAAGCGCCAGCAGGAACAGATAGAAAAACAAAAGCGGGAGCTCGAAGAACTCAGCCGTCGCCAGGAAGAATTGGAGCGCGGTCGCACGGAAATGACCGACAAGTTAACGCGCTCGCTCGTTGTGCTCGAGCGCGAAGCGTATAACGCGCAAAAACGGCTCGAGCAGATCCGCGCCACTCGAGAAAGTTTCGGTCAGCATTTGCAATTAGTTGAAGCGATCGATCCTAAGAGCTGGAATCCCGACGATTTGCACAAGGAATTGAGCCGCGCTTTAAGCACGGTGGATGACGCACGTACCGAGTACAGCGAGCAGCGCAGCCGGCTGCAAGCAACTGGCGAGACCGCTGGCGATACGCCATTGCCTGACATCGCGTCGGATGCGTACGAGAGCAACGGGGGACGCTCATTTTCTCAGTGGTTTCAAATCGGCGTCGCTCTCACGTTGCCGCTGATTATTTTTGGCATTATCGCTCTTGTTGTCTTCTTTTGGATGGCGAGCCGGTGATGGCGATGTTTCGTCGCTCGCCTAAATCGCCTTCGGCGCTTCGCCGCAGGCAAGAAGAGATAGAAAAACGGGAAGCGGAACTTCGCGAGAAGCTCGAAGAGCTCCAGCGTAGTATCGCGGCGGCACCACGGGTCGCCGAGGAAACGGCGCGGCGGCAACGAGAGGAGGTGCATATGCGAGCCAAAACGGGCGGCAATCGACTGGATGTCTCGTTTGCACTGCAGGACAAACGCTTTGGAGACGACGATGGGAGCACTCAACGGCATCGTCCACTGCGCAAAGAGCGACGGGAAGGGCGGATAGTTTTTCTCCTGCTTGTGGCGGCACTCGCGGCAGCGGTCATCTGGCTGATGAGCCTCATGCACTTTTGACCGCGAAAGGTTTCGGGGTTGATTGGCAACCATGGCCAAGACTTCCGACCTCGATGTCGCGTACGTCGCGAGGCTGGTGCGGTTAAATCTAACCGAGGAGGAGACGGAGCTTTTCCAGAAGCAGCTCGGCGATGTATTGAAATACGCTGAGAAACTGCGCGAAGTGGATGTGAGCAATGTCGAAGCGGCTGCGCATGCGCTCCCAATTTTTAACGTTTTCAGGGAAGACGAGCCGCGCGATTGGTTTACGGAGGAGCAAGCCCTGAGCAACGCGCCCCGCCAGGCAAAAGGCCTTTTCATTGTCCCGAAAGTAGTGGAATGACGGGGAAAAATCTGCCGGCGCTAAGCATTTCCGAGTTGCAATCCCTGTTGCGTGACCGGGAAGTCTCACCGCGCGAAGTCCTCGAGGCACTGGCAGCGCGCGTCGAAGCTGTGGATGGAGAAATCGATGCGTATCTCTCACTCGATTTTGAAGCTGCAGCAAAGGAAGCGGAGAAAGCGAATGTCGATCTTCCGTTGGGCGGTGTACCGATCGCGATCAAAGACATCATCAACGTAGCAGGCGAGCCCTGCAGTTGTGCGTCAAAGATCTTGCGCGGCTATCGCGCGCCCTACGATGCGACCGTCATTCGAAAATTGCGCGCCGCGGGCGCAATTCCTTTTGGCAAAACCAACATGGACGAGTTCGCCATGGGTTCGTCGACCGAAAATTCCGCCATGAAATTGACGCGCAATCCGTGGGACTTGTCGCGCGTACCGGGAGGCTCCAGTGGCGGTTCGGCCGCGGCGGTAGCGGCGAATGAGGCTTTTGGGGCGCTCGGGACGGAGACCGGCGGATCGATTCGGCAACCGGCCGCGCTTTCAGGTGTTGTTGGTCTGAAACCGAGCTATGGCCGTGTTTCGCGTTTCGGCGTGATCGCGTTCGCTTCGTCGCTTGATCAAGTCGGTCCGTTAACAAAAACAGTGCGGGATTCAGCGCTGATTATGAACGCGATCGCTGGCCATGACCGTCAAGAAACAACCTCTTTAAACGAACCAGTGCCTGATTATACCGCCCAGCTGGGAAAAGATTTGCGCGGCTTCCGATTGGGGTTGGCGAAGGAATACATGATCGAAGGGACCGATCCGCAGGTCAAAACCGCGATCAATGCAGCGGTAAAACATCTGAATTCGTTAGGCGCAGAGATCGTTGATGTCTCGTTGCCGCATACCGATTACGCGACCGCAGTCTACTACATTCTGGCAACGGCGGAGGCTTCGGCGAACCTGGCCCGTTTTGATGGTGTGCGTTACGGATATCAAGCGGAAAATCCAAAGGATTTGCGCGATTTTTATGGTCGAACCCGGGGAGAGGGTTTTGGCTTGGAAGTAAAACGCCGCATTATTCTCGGCACTTATGTTTTGAGTTCCGGTTATTACGATGCGTATTATTTGCGTGCGCAAAAAGTGCGCGAGTTAATCCGCCAGGATTTTGCAAAGGCCTTCGAGAAAGTCGATGCGCTGATTTCTCCGACGTCGCCTGTGCCAGCATTTAAATTTGGCGAACGCACAGCAGATCCGTTGCAAATGTATCTCGCCGACATTTTTACCAGTCCGGCAAACCTCGCTGGAATTTGCGGAATCAGCGTGCCGTGCGGTTTTGCTCACGCCGATGGACAGCGTCTGCCTATCGGTTTGCAGTTGTTAGGCAAAGCGCTGGATGAAGCACGTATTTTGCAAATCGCCCACGCCTACGAGCAAACCACCGACTGGCATAACGCGCGTCCGCCGATCGCTGCGAACCGGCAGAACGCGTGAGGGATTCAACTCCAAAGACGGGTTGGGCAGCGCTCAATCGTCGATTAAATAGCCCGACAGGTTTTCGCGTCCTGCTGTGGATCTTTATCGTGACGGCGATCGTCTTTTCGGCCGTGCCGTTCCTCCACTATCTCCGCGGCCGTAGCATCATGGATTACGAATTATGGTACGACACCGGCCGACACGTGCTCGCGGGCGATGAAATCTTTTTCCTTCGCTCCGGGAAGTACGATTTCATGTATCCGCCGACTTGTGCGCTGTTTCTGGCGGGCGCGAGTTTGCTGGGGCAGGCGGGATTGATTCTCTTGCTCGTTGCCATCAACTCAGCAGCCTGGTTTTGCAGTGTTCGGCTGGCGGCAATTCTTGCGGGCGGCCAAACCCATGTAAAAAATGCATGGCTATATCTGATTCCGAGTCTGCTGTTGATAGTTTACATCTGGTCCAGTTACCATCTCGGTCAGCCGCATCTCGTATTACTCGCGCTAATGCTTGGCGCTCTTGTTGGGCTACGCACACAACGGGAAATTTCCGCCGGTGCACTCATTGCGGTCGCCGCGGCGATCAAAGCTTTTCCAGCGATCGCAATTATTTATTTGGTTTACCGGCGTTACTGGAAAGCGGCCGCCAGCCTCATCGTGACGCTGGCGTTTTTACTTCTCGTTTTACCGGCGCCGCTCCGTGGATTTGAACGAGCATGGCGCGATCTCGAGAAGTGGAGCGTCGGAATGTTAAAATACGACGCTACCGGCGTGGCCCAGCGACCGATGCGCAGCTATTCGTGGAAAAATCAATCGGTTGTCGGTGTAGGCAATCGCCTGCTTCGCCACATCGACTCTGATGCCGCTCCTGGACCGCACACCCCAATCTACGTCAACCTCGCCGACCTTAAATTTGCGACCGTCAATGCGATCGTCATCGCGATCGCGCTGGCTTTGGGGATTTTATTTCTCGCAGCGATGCCTCAGCGCGCGATGCGAACAGCGGAGAGCGATGCAATGGAGTTCGCATTGCTGGTCTTGATCATACTGATGACCTCCCCGCTTTCCTTTGGTTATTTCTTTTCCTGGCTCATGCTGCCATTTGCAGTGATAACGCAACGAGTAATCGATGGGAAAGGTTCAGCCCTTTTGTGGTGGAGCTTGCCGGCGTTAGCACTGCTTGCCCTTGCATTGTTCTTTCCGCAGGGCGCGCAAGCCTACGGCAATACATTTTTTGGCAGTCTGCTGTTATTTATCGGGCTCGCGATCGAGCTCGTGCGCTACAAGCAAAAAGGCCGGCAAGTGCAATCGGCCGCCGACCTGGCTCCCACAAGCCTGCCGATTCGCTAGTCAATCAACTCCCAAGCTTTCGGGGTTAATCTCAACACTGCTGACCCTGAAAGCTTTCACCGTCTCCGCAGGACGACTTGGTCCGGGGATGAGGCGCCGGAATGTTACGTGCAGCCATCGGAGAAAGAATCGCAGCGCAACTCCGAAGGACATTTTCGATTTCCCGTGCATGCGCTCGCGAAAAGCGATGGGAATCTCATGCACGCGAAGTGTGCCATTGCCGCGCACAATCGCTTCGAAAACAATTTTGAAGCCGCTAGTCTGCGGCGCGAGTTCCAGTAATCGAGAGCGCGCAATGGCAAAGAAGCCGCCCATCGAATCATGGACGCCGGTCAGCGGATACGCCAGTGCCGCTCCAACGCGCGACACGATTCGCCGCCATAGCGGCCAGCCCGGCGTCGAGCCGCCTTCAACATAACGGCTCCCAACTACCATGTCGGCTGAGGCGGCAAACAACGGCGCCAGCAAATCTTTGATTCGTTCGGGGGGATGACTCAAGTCGGCATCCATCACAAGAAGAATTTCTCCCTGCGCGAACCGCGCACCGGAGAGAATCGCTCCCGCTAATCCGAGGTCTGCGCAATTTTGCTCGATCAATCGAATTGGGTACCGAGTCGTGAGAGTGCGAATCCTATCGACGGTCGCATCCGTTGAATTACCGTCGACGAATAAAATTTCCTGAAAAGGAACAGCACTGGCGATAATCTGGGAGACCAGCGGTACGATATTCTCCTCCTCGTTCAGAGTAGGAACGATGATCGAGACGGAGTTGGTGGAGGCGGACATTTTCTGAATGGAGCCGACGACGGGATTCGAACCCGTGACCTGCGGTTTACGAAACCGCTGCTCTACCAGCTGAGCTACGTCGGCGTTACGCGGGCAAAGATTACATCCGGAAGCGCCTGACACAAGCACCTCTACAGCGGGAGAACGAAGGTCTCGCCGATCTCGCGTAGGGCGATTCGCTCGGGCTCGTGTTGCAGCGCGGTTTCGAAACGCTCGATCGGTTCGCGCAATGGTTCGAAACTGAGCCGGAAAGTCTGATGATGCACCGGCATGATGAACTGGGCGCCAGCGGCATTCGCCATTTCGATCGCCTGCTCGGGCGTGCAATGCGATCGGATCCAGGGATTGTATGCTCCGATTGACATGATCGCGAGATCGATAGGGGCGTGCTTGCGCAAGTCGGCAAAACTATTCGTCAGCGCGGTATCTCCGCCGAAAAGAACGCGCCGCCCATTTCTCGTCAAAAGGTAGCCATTGTAACCGCGGTAAGTGTCACGCTGTTTCCGCGCGCCCCAGTGGTTCACTCGCAGCGCGATGATGTCAATATCACCAGCGGAAGTCCTTAGAGACTTCACTTCGCCCCAGCGAAGCTCCGCTATGTTGCGAAGACGTGTCCGTCTTAAAAGACCGCGCGTCTCGGGAGCCGTGACCACGCTGGTATTCTCGTCAAAGCAGCGCAGCGTTCGCAGATCGAAATGATCAAAGTGGGCATGCGACAGAAGGACAATGTCGATCTTTGGCAGCTCGTGGAATTCGAGTGCGGGCGCGGTCAATCGTTTCGGACCGATAGTGAATCCCGGCAATCGAATCCCGATGCGCGGAAAAAGTACTGGATCGGTGAGGATCTTGATGCCGAAGAAATTGATGAGCACCGTTGCGTGACCGATCCAGGCCGCCGTCACTCGAGCATCATTCCACTTCGAAGGCTCGGGTTTGGCAAAAGCTGGGGCAATCGGTCGCCAACTTTCGAACGTCCATTCGCGCCAAAGATGGCCAAGCCAACGACGCACGCGGGAGCTGCGCAGAGTTGGTTGTTCAGTCGTTTCCACTAGATGAATCAGGAACCCGGGGAAAACAGAAAAACAAACTCAAGATTTCCTCTGGGATGCGATCCTCGCTCAAAATGCGCCGCGCGCATGAGGTCGGCTGCTTAACCGACAAGGCGCGCTACTGTTCACCGCTGCTGAATAATCCTTTGAGGGCCTTCCAAAGAGTCCCGCTCGACGGCGGTTTGCCGGCGCGCGCAACCAGTACCGGACAATTGGCGCGATTTAGAATGCTGCGAGTGAGATCGCCCATAATGTAATGGCGAAACAGCCCGCGCGCTTGCGACGTGCCGGTCACAATCAAGTCGTAATCGCCTTCGCGCGCTTCTTCGAAAACCTGGTCGATCACAATTCCGTGACGAAGCCGCACTTCGGCGGAGACTCCGAGGCGTTCGAGCTCCTGTTTTTGCTGGCGCAGATTTGTTCCAAGTTCTGATTTCGATTCGAGCAGTCGATCGACATCTTCTTCGAGTCGCACCAAGTCGGCATAAATCGCGGGAGGCTCGGCCATCACATGCAGCAACGTCACGGACGCCCCGACTGCCGCGGCCAATTTGCCAGTGAGGTGTATCGCTTGCTCGATGAATTCTTTCCCGCCCGTGCAAACAAGAAAGCGCTCCAAGTGTTTGCGTTCGCCGATTGCCACGAGAACCGGCGGCTGGATCGCTTTGATCAGTTCGTAGGTCTTTTCTGAGCGCCAGTAATACCCGGTCGCTCCAGTCCATCGCGCCCCGATTATGACGAGATCGTAGCTCGTTTTAGATGTCCGATCTAGGATCTCCCGGATTGGTTCGCCGACGTGCACGATGATATCCAGCGCCACATTTTGTGGGCGGATGGGTTGTGCCTGCTTCTCGAGCACTTCGCGCAACGAGTTTTCGTCTTGCGACTTTTCCGCAATACCGAACAGGGTGGTTTCAGCTTTTAGAGCGCCGGCTAATAAGCCTCCTAGTTCGATCGCGCTTTCGGCAGCTGATGTTCCATCGCTGCAAATCAAAATCTTCATTGCGCGTTACAATTTGTGTCCGGTAAACAGAGTGTAAATGACGATGCCTGCGCCGATCAGCGGCAACGGGACAAAAGCGAGCCGAATTTTGGGGCCGGCGAAATATTGGGTGGAGATCGCGCCGATCTGCGCGCCGATGGCCGCGCCGGTGTGCATGACCAGCGCGATCAGAATGTCTACATTGCCTTTCACCGCGTGTGTGAAAGTTCCATAGCTAGCCGAGATGATGATCTCAAAAAGATCGGTGCCAACGGCGAGATGCGTAGGAATCCCGATAACATAAACCATCGAGGGCATGCGGATGTAGCCGGCGCCGCCGCCGAGAAAACCGCTGAAAAGTCCACCTACAAACGCAACCGCGAGCACAATCCAGAGCGAAATCGCTTTTATCCCCGAAGTTGGCAACGCGATCATCGGCCAAATTTTCAATCGTTGAATGGAACGCGTGACGGGATCGAACGCGGAATGGTCTCTTTTTGCCTTCGCGCCTTTTACTAATCCGCGCTGCGATCGTCCTTTTTGCGATCGGAGCGTTTTTTGACTCTCCCAAATCATAAACCCCGAGATGCCAACATAAACTGCGATCGAGACAATGCTCACGACGAGGTTGACGTTGCCTGCGCGCTTGAGCATTTGAATCAACTGCGCACCGGCCTCCGCACCGGCAATTGTTCCCAGCGCCATGACCAGTCCCAGTTTAAGATCGACATTGCCAAGCGCCCGATGCCGCCTCACCGCTACGGCTGATTTGCCCACGATGTGCGCCAGATCCGTGCCAACGGCGAAATTCCAATCCACGCCCACCAAGCGCAGGGCAGGGCCGGCAATGAAACTTCCGCCTACCCCAAAAAATCCGCCAAGAATCCCAATGATAAATCCGACGATTACCAGGTAGATTGGACTGATGTGAGCTCCTGAGATTGGAAAGAACATGGCTTATTCCGAGCGGCCGCGAAGAAGACGAATTAGGAAAGTAGTGAGGCTTTCGAGGAGAACTGCCTGACCGATGATCAGCAGAATCGCGAGGCCGGCATACATGTATCGATGATGAATTTCGAGTCGGTACAACCACTCTCCCAGCAGATGCAGAACCAGGAAAAAGTATGCGACTACAAGAGGCGCGTAGATCGCAAGTTCGATCGCAAAAGCTCGCAGTGTCCTGGCTGTTCCCTTTGTCATAAGAAAAAGTGAATCGTTACACCCTTTATTCGCTAAACGAGTTACATTGGACCTGTCCATTCAACGATTTAGCGCGTCAGCTGCCTCTGACGGTTGCGCGCAGGCTCGTAAGCGACCAAATTCAATTGCGTAGGAGGCATTTCTTCCTAACGTTCCACCTCACTTTTACCGGGAAAAGCATGGCTGATGTAGCGAACAAATACGCCGAAAACGTAGCGGGCAAATTCTACGTCGATGATCAATGTATCGACTGCGATTTATGCCGTGAGACCGCGCCTGCCAATTTCAAACGCAACGACGACGGCGGCCATTCCTATGTTTATAAACAGCCGGAGATCCCGGAGGAAGAAACGCTCTGCAAAGAAGCGATGGAAGGTTGCCCGGTCGAAGCGATCGGCAGCGACGGCGCGTAATCCGGTAGCGGCGGTATATGACCGCCGAATCCGATGGGAAAGCAACACGATCGGCGCTCAGAGAGCGCCGCTACAGTTCCTGTCGTCCTGACCATCGCGGGGTCGGACAGCAGCGCCGGCGCCGGTCTTCAAGCCGATCTGAAAACGTTTTCGGCCCTCGGTGTTTATGGATTGACCGCAGTCACCTGCGTGGTTGCCGAAATTCCCGGAAAAATCTCTCAGATCGAGCCGGTCAGCGCCGAGCTCGTGGGCGAACAGATCACGCTTCTGTGCCGAAATTTCCCGATCGCGGCGGCGAAGACGGGACTGCTCTATACCGCCGAAATCGTTGAAGCGGTTGCGCGCACCATTGCCGATCTTTTAGCCAATTCTGCCAAACGTTTTCCGCTCGTCATCGATCCGGTTATCACCGCAACTAGCGGTGATCGACTTCTCGAACTCGGTGCGATCGAGCTTTACGAATCGAAATTGTTTCCGTTGGCAACGTTGATTACGCCCAATATCGATGAAGCCGAAAAATTGCTCGGCCAAAAAATACAGGACTGCCAATCGATGGAGAAAGCGGCGCGCGCCCTGGCCAGGAAATATCGGGTTTCGATCTTGCTCAAGGGCGGACACTTGGCAGGAAGGAGTGCCATCGATCTCCTGTTTGCCGGTGGCAAAATTACGGAGTTCGCCGCGCCGTTTATTCGCGGAGTTGCAACGCACGGCACTGGCTGCACTTATTCGGCCGCGATTACCGCCAGCCTCGCTTCCGGTTTATCACTCGAAAAGGCGATCGGCCGCGCGAAAAAATTCGTGACTGCATCCATCGCAGGGCATTTTCGGTGGACCGTCGAGCTCGGGCGAGAACCTGGACGCGCTTAATCATTCAATCTGAATTCGGTAGGGCGGACCGGAGCCTGCTCGGCGCGGCGAGAGCGCGCGGCAGAACGGACTAATGCGATCTCACGCGTCGGGTTTCGCACTCTTCTCCCAACCCTTCAATTCCATCGCTTCGAGGGCAGCGGCGGTTTCCGCCTGTTTTTTGCTTCGACCGCTGCCTTGGCCCAGAACGATTCCCTCCCAGACAGCTTGTACGACAAAGGTCTTTTCGTGCTCAGGCCCGCTTTGCGAAATTAACTCATAGACCGGGCTGCCGGGTGAGATGCTTTGCAATAATTCCTGCAACTGACCTTTTGGATTGATCTCGATCGGCTCTTCCGCGAGTTGCGCGAGATCAGAGTCGGCCTGCGCCAAAATAAATTCTCTCGCAGAATCAAGACCGCCATCGAGATAAATGGCGCCGATGAGCGCTTCAAATGCGTCCGCCAATGTCGATGTTCGGTCGCGGCCGCCACTGGCTTCCTCGCCACGTCCCATCAAAAGGTAACGTCCCAAATCGAGCGCGGCGGCGTGCATCTTCAACGTTTCGCGGGAGACGAGCCGTGAACGCAATTTTGTCAGTTGTCCTTCGGCTTCGCCGCCAAAACGGCGAAAGACATGTTCGCTAATCACAAGCTGAAGGACGGCGTCACCGAGAAATTCCAAACGCTGGTTATCAAAATGATAGCGTTGCGTTTCGTGGCCCAGGCTGGGATGCGTAAGTGCCTCCGCCAGTAAAAGTGAATTCCGGAACTTATAGCCGATACGTTCCTCGATCGGGCTCATGTCTCTGTCATTCTGAGCGAAGTCGAAGAATCTCTCAACCCTGCCGAATTCGGCACTACGAGGCGGATTTGATTTTTAGCGGTGACCGGGACACGAACTGACGCCTTCGCAAAATTATCGGATGGTGCACGCTCGGCCAAGTTGTCACTGCTAGCGCTTCTGATAGACCTCGAGCGAGGTGACGACATCGAGTGCTCGCTGCAAGACCGGATCGTGTGGCGGTGGTTTCTCCGACGCGCGTCCGCGTGGCTGCGCTGCCCCCCACGCCTCTACCTCAGGATTTGTTCCGGCTAATAACGCCGCCTCATTCATGTGCGGACGTCCTGTCTCGTAAACAAATGGACCCATTCCCTTCTCGGCGCTTAATTGAAAAATTTGCCGCTTGTCTGCCGTCGGCATCTCGACGGGCAAATCCGGCTTTATTCCGTCTGTAAATAACGACCGTCCCTCAGGCGAAACCGCTTCCGCCACCGCAACCCGCAGAATTTTGCCGCTCGGCAAGGGCAAATCGGAGTATTCGACCGCGCGACCGGCAGTCGGTTGGCCAATCACGAGGGCTTTATCATAAAATCGCAGGGCAGCAGCAAGGGCTTCAGCTGCGCCGGAAGTTTCGCCATCGGCAAGCACCATGATCAGACCTTGAAAGGCCGGATCGCGGTCAGAAGTTAACACGCGGTCCTGACGCGCGGCCGGTTTGCGCAGCGTGAAGAGCGGCTTGCCTTTCAGGCAAAATCGCTTCGCAAATTCTGCGGCCACCGCAAAATCATTTGTTCCCTGGCTGCAGCGAAGATCGATGATCAGGGCGTCTACCTTTTTCGCGGCGAAGTTGCCAAGGCTCTTGTCCATGTCCTGAAGATTAGCGCCGTTGAGCGACCCCAGGCGAAGATAGCCGATGTGACCTTCCAAAACTTCGTTGTAAAATGCACTCGGCATTTCCACCGGCGCACTCTCCTTGCTGGGCAAGAGAATCAGGCCACGCGGCAACCGAACCATCAGACCCTCTATGGTTGCCCGACTCAATTCCGTGTCGGTAATTGCATCGGGATTTGTGAAATTGCTTTTCAATAGGGTGGTCACTGTCTGCAAATCTCCCGGGCTTAGCGAATCAACCAATTGCCTGGTCGTCGGCTTTCTTGCCGGGGAGGGCGATGGAGCCGCAGGCGGACTCGATGCAACCGACGGAGGTCTTACCGGCTGCGATGGTACGGGCGATGCCGGCGGCGGCGACTGAGCGAGGAGAGTTGCTCCGAAGATCGAGATCGCAAGAGTCGCCAGTAAGAATCGAGATATCACGGTAAATTTCCGACCTTATCCCTAACGGCGTTTAGAGCAATATCGCGCCGATAATGGCAATCCGCGAAATCGATGCGGGAGACCGCCTCATATGCGCGCGCGCGTGCGGCCTCGATGGTTGACCCCAATGCGGTGACCGCGAGCACCCGACCACCGGCAGTCACAATTTTATCATTCACGCGCTTCGTTCCGGCATGGAACACGTGCACGGCGTCGATCTTTGCCGCGTCGTCGAGCCCGGAAATGACATTGCCGGTTTGGTATTTGCCTGGGTAACCGCCCGAGGCCAGCACAACTGTCACCGCCGGACGCGAGTCCCACTCGATCGCGCTCGTATCGATCTTTCCGTCGATCGTCGCTTCCAACAATGGCAACAAATCGGATTTCATTCGCGGCAAAATGGCCTGGGTCTCGGGATCGCCAAAGCGGCAGTTGAACTCGAGGACGCGCGCGCGAGCCGCGCTGATCATGAGACCGGGATAGAGTAAGCCGCGGAATGTAATCTTCTTTTCATATAGACCGTCCAGCAGCGGCCGCATGATTTTTTTGTGAAATTGCTCCTCGAGCTCAGCGGTCCAATTGTTTGCCGGACTGAACGCGCCCATTCCGCCGGTATTCGGCCCGGCGTTGCCGTCCAGTGCGCGCTTGTGATCACGCGCCGTTTGTAGCAATCGATAGTTCACCCCGTCGACGAGAGCATGCAGCGAACATTCTGTTCCGCGCAAGAATTCCTCGATCACAACGCGCCGGCCGGCCTGACCGAAACGGCCCTGATTCATCATCTCGTCGATTGTCGATCTTGCTGCAGCCGGATCGGATGCGATGATCACCCCCTTACCTAGCGCCAGCCCGTCAGCTTTGATGACAATAGGGAATTGGAGCTGGTCACAAAACCGAAGCGCGTCATCGCTATGTTCAAATGTGCCGGCCTGCGCCGTTGGGATTTCTTGCTCATACATCAGTTTCTTCGCGAAAATTTTGGAGGATTCGAGTCTTGCGGCCGTTTTGGTCGGCCCGAAGATGCGCAAACCTTCCGCAGCAAACAGGTCGACAATCCCGGCGGCGAGCGGGTCGTCCGGACCAACGACTGTTAGATCGACACGATTTTCTTTAGCGAAGCGAACGAGTGATGCGAGATCACTTGTGGAAATCGGTACATTCTCTCCGATTTCGTTAGTCCCGGCGTTTCCCGGCGCACAAAAAATGCGCTCTGCGTACGGAGATTGCTTTAATTTCCATGCGAGCGTGTGTTCGCGGCCACCGCTGCCAACAATAAGAATTTTCATGGCGACCGGCTTGACTGTAGAGACAGCAGTGCCGGCTGCGAGAAACTTTTAGATTTCCGCACTCCAATTATCGCTCGCGGACAGGTGATTCGGCTGGCAAGACCGACAATTCCAATTTTTCGGTGTGTCGAATGACGACCAACTTCGCGGAAACGCCGATTTGCTCAGCCACCAGCATCTTGTGCAGGCCGTGAATCGTGCCGATCGGCCGCTCACTAAAACCAACGATGATGTCTCCCTCCCGCAGACCGGCGTGCTGTGCGGGGCTATCCTTTTCCACCGATACGACCAGCACTCCAGTTTCGATCGCCAAGTTATAAAATCGGATGATGCGGCGATGCAGCGGCACATTTTGGCCGGCAACGCCGATGTAGCTGCGCCGAATTCTTCCGTCGCGAATCAACCATCCGGCGACAAGCCGGGCAGTGTTGCTCGCGATCGCAAAGCAGATGCCTTGGGCCGGTCGAATCATTGCCGTGTTAACACCGATGACTTCTCCCGCTGAGTTGACGAGTGGTCCACCGGAATTGCCGGGATTCAGCGCGGCGTCGGTCTGAATGATATTGTCGATAAGCCGGCCCGATTGCGAATACATCGAGCGGCCGAGCGCGCTGATCACGCCCGCTGTCACGCTCGCCTGGAACCCCAGCGGATTGCCAATTGCAATCGCCACTTGCCCGACGCGCAGACTTTCGGAATCAGCCAGACGGACATGAACAAGGTGGGGCGCATCGATTCGGATCACTGCCAGATCAGTCTCGGGATCATCACCAACGAGCTTTGCCGGGTAATCGCGGCCGTCCGAAAGGTTAACCACAATTCGGGTGGCGCTGTGCACGACATGGCTGTTAGTCAAAATGAAGCCGTCTGGGGCAATCACAAATCCCGAGCCGCTTCCGCCGATGTCGCGCGGCCTATTTTTGCTCTGCTGTTGGATTTCGATGTTCGCGACGGCAGGCGCGACCCGCTCGACTGCGCTTACCACCGCGCGCGAATATTCGTCCAGCAATGAATAGTCGCTGGGAATATCGTTGCTGCCTCCAAACGCCCGGCCATTTCGCGGTTGCGACTCGTTCAACAAGCGCACCGGATCTGGCTCATCCTCCTCTGTCACGATAAAATTTCTCTTCATAGCTTATCAAAAGATCGACAGGCGCTCACTTGTCGTCAACTACGGAAGCATACGCCCATACACTCGATTTGGACTGCTACTCTCTTCTTGCGCCCAAGGACGCGACGTTCTAAAAAGGAGCCATGCGAAAATCTTCCCCTGACGGCTCAGTTATGGATGCACAGTGCCCGTCGCGGCTCGTGCTCGACCGCATCGCAGACAAATGGACTGCGCTCATCATCCAGGTGCTGGCTAACGGCACAAAGCGTTACGCCGAGCTTCAGCGCGAGATCGGCGGGATTTCGCAAAAAATGCTAACGCAAACTCTGCGCAGCCTAGAGCGGGATGGTTTGGTGCGGCGCAAGGTGCACCCAGTCGTGCCGCCCAAAGTGGAATACTCCCTCACCAAACTGGGACGGACGTTGATCGAGCCGTTGCACGCGCTTTGTCGCTGGTCGGAAAAACATTTGGCTGAACTTCAGGCAAATCGAGCGCGGGCAAAGGCGAGCGCTACGGAGTGATGGAGCACCGGCCTCGTATTACGTCCCCTGAACCGCAGCTCAGACCAACCAGTCGCACCAAAAAAGCAGATCAATATCGTCAGCCAGTCCGATGAAGAACCAGAGCAGTGAGAAGCCATATCGCGCCGGCCATTCTTTGGCTGGACCGCCCAGTTCCGTCGCACAGGCTTGTAGTTCATTCTTGAAAAACTGAGCCAAGCGGGAACGCACTTTGTCTGTAAGGCGAGGCTTTTCCCTGCCTGCGTCACGGTTGTCATCGGCCTTGATTCGTCCGCTTGGCTTATCTGGATCGGCACCCAGAAAATAAAAAATGGCGCGCCGCAGCTCAGTTGGACTTCTCTCCAGATCGTCGAAAAAATAAAGGCGAAACAAATCTGGATGAACATAGCGTCTCCATCGTGCGACGATCTTGCTCGGATAGGAGAGCGAGAGAACACTGGGCAGCAGCAACCTCCGAATCACGGCATCGGCATCAGTCGCGTCAAATTGAGCAATCCTCCCGAGACGCACTCCCATGGACAACTGCGACCAGGCTCTTTCAACCGGATCACGGGCCAGAAAAATCACCTTCGAGTTCCGGAAATAACTGACGACTCGTTCAATCATCTCATCATTCAACATCGAATAGGCTGGCGTGATGTCGCCAGAAAGGCGCGGCCCCTTGTGCGCGAACAAGCGCGCATAATTCTCCATGTCGATGTAGGGCCGGGCACTCAGGCGGCTTACGCTCTCCAGAAAGCAAGCATCCCGCTCGTCTCTACAGCGTGGGGGATTTACTCGCTTAGCCTTGGTCAATTTATTGAAATAATGCAGTTCCTTCAGCGGAGGCATCCAGAAATCGCCGTGTGGCTCACATTGCCGATAAAGCCACGACGTCCCAGCTTTCTGAGCTCCCACACACAAAAAGTCCGGCCACGCATCGCCCGTTGGCGAGCGATCTTCGTCTTCATCGCGGCCGTTGGCGACGGAAGCTTTGAATGGCCAAGCTAAATGCATCTTTGCTTTATTTTCTCATCGGCGCCCAAAAAGCAAGGACAGAAAGGAAATAAGTCGTCCATCGACGAGGAACCGGCTTAAATTCCTCGTCTATTTTTCAACCTGATCGAAGGAGTGTCCGAACGACATATTGATTCCCCGTTTGGAACCGTCTCAGTATCCTCCAAATTGTTTTGCATTGGTGGGCTGTATCGGCCTATGCTAGGAAACTGGCATTTTCGGTAGCTTAATCTTCTGGACATATGGACGTCAGTGGCACAATCCGCGCGATCCTGAATCGCAAAAGCGGCGAAATTTTTTCGATCTCGCCTGATGCGACCGTCTTTGAAGCGATCGAAATGATGGATAAGAAAAACGTTGGCGCACTGCTCGTGATGGAGGGCGAGCAATTGATCGGAATGATTTCCGAACGCGATTACACACGCAAAATTATGCTGCGCGGCAAACGTTCCCGCGAAACC
>Ga0193719_10000043_pt1 | contig 36870 bp, 35 predicted proteins | sample U2a2metaG_FD_160103 | JGI IMG/M metagenome (GOLD analysis project Ga0193719, IMG submission 160103) | Soil microbial communities from a riparian zone of the East river system, Colorado, United States - U2a2 | ecosystem: Environmental > Terrestrial > Soil > Riparian zone | place: USA: East... | reverse complement strand
TCCTAAAGGCCATTGTCCATTTGAAGAATGACTTATCATCATTTTTTTATAACTAAAATGTCAAGTGTGCTAGTCGCTCTGCTCTGAGCCTTTTGGACGAAAGTTTAATTCAGGCTAAAATTGTTCACTCGACACGCGTATTAACCTAAACGCAGAATAGAATTAATACCATAGATCAATATTAAAGTGTGAATTAAAATCCATGATTAAATTGTGAAAAATAAGGGATTTTACTACCATCGAGGAAGTATAAACCAAATTTCCGTATGGCCTATTGGTCAATCATCTTCTGTCTCTTTTGACTGGCCTGGTTCTGGTGCCGGCTCAGGTTCTACGTCCCCTGGCTCTTCGGGTTCAGGTTCCACCTGTCCCATTTCTACAAATATATCCGTTAGTGTGGACATATTATATTGATCCCTCGAAAGTATTTATGGATTTATGTTTATAAATGGATTACATTTCCAGGAGATAGATGATACTGTAAAAGAGGTCACGTATATACACTCCAGCATACGGCATAAAATTGAAAATATAAAATCTCTAATTGCCAAAAACGTGGTGAATAGAATGAGTTGGGTGTTCCGTACGGTCAGACTGTGGTACTTTAAAGCGTTAAGCAGTTTGATGATATATGCTTAACTAGTCTTTTTAGTCTTCCATCGACCTGTTTTAATATCCTTACCAAACTTAGTAACTTGCCTGACACAGTCTACATGAACATCGTCACTACCGGTTACAAAGGAATTTATTGTAGGGGTGGTATCTCTGCTTAAACTCACCGCCTTTAATTTCCTCACCCTCTTGTTTTGACGAAAAATAAAATAAATTAACATTCTTTAACATGTTCTTGGTTGCTTGATATCCTATCTTTGGATTTAGAAGAGCGATTAGAGCTGTACTTCAATTTTTCATGTCCTACAACAAATTACTAGGAAAAGTAAGAACCACTTAGAATCCGTAGTATTCCTAGTGACTCCGAATGTGATATGTCTTCATTTATTGACTATGCTATTTAACATTTGTTCAAACTTATCAACTGTAATTTTCCAATCATATCTAAGAGCATTTCTTCTGGCATTTTGGCAATAATTAGAATACTCTTGTTTTCTATTGTCCCAAAGATCTTTGAAGTATAATATAGCATTTCTAATTTCATATTGTGTTGCATTTACCAGAAGTCCAGTTTGTCCACTTATGACAGTTTCCCTTGGACCGGCTATATCACTTGCTATTACTGGGGTCCCTGCCGATTGAGCTTCTAAAGACGTAAGGAGAAATGTCTCAAAGCGTGAGGGAGAAACAAAAACATGTGCAGACTGGAATGCCTCTACCAGTTTTTCTTCATCAACGTAAGAGGAATATATAACGTTGGAAAATTTTTTTTCAAGATCTTTAACGATATACGCAAGAGGTCCTGCACCGAATATATGGAAATTCAAGTTTTTCTCTTGTGAATCATTTATCTTTCTAATTACTTCAGCTAATATATCAATACCCTTCTGATATACCATCCTTCCAGCAAACATCACAGTAAATATATTCTTCTTCTGACCGGGAATATAGCGAACTGTATCTACTCCATTTGGAAAATTGTAAACATTCCTATATCGCCAGGATTGCAACATGCTTTGGTCTTCCGAGTTAAGAACATGAAATGCATCAAATTTCTTACTCAGTGATTTATTTACTACTCTATAGTATAATCTCTTCATCATATTGCCAATTTCAGGAAATAATCCATGATACCCAGAAATGATCTTTATATTTTTATTGTTACCTCTTTTAAGTAAGAATACAATCACTTCATTTACGGGAAAGGCATTATTAAAATATAAAACATCAATATTCTCAATCAACTTAGCAATTTGTCTAATCGCGGATATGGTCGGTATTACAAATAATCTTTGATAATTTTCATACTCAAAAACCCTAACGCCATGCCTGTACAAATTTTTTTGAATAATCTTATTTTTATTATCTCCATACTTGGTCGTCAATATAATAATTTGATGCCCTCGAGTAGAAAGTATAGTCGCTACTTGTTCAACCCATTTCTCAAATCCACCGCCGTAGCCTAAGTTTAGAATACTATAAAATGCTATTTTCATTTTTCCATTATCCTTGTTTTGCCCATAAAATTTTTATGCACTTTGTATAGCTGTATTAATATACTATCCTATTATTATGTTACTAATCGGCGAAGACAATAGATTCAATTAGAACCAGCAAGTCCTCAATTTTCGTTTTCATTTGTTAACCTCCAGCGTTAGAGCACTAATATCCATAAACTCATTCGGTAGGAAAGTGCTAGGAAAATACAACAAGAGATTAGAGCAATGACTTGATTATTTTATCAAATTCAGAAAATAACAATAACAACGCAGACTTAACACTGCAAGGACGATTTTAACACTATTCTTCAAATCTTTCGCAAGTAACCAACGGGGTACAATTCTCAATCTGCCTGCTACTATGGAACCTTGCCATTGACCTACAGCAGACCCTGTTTGTTGTGCTTTTTCTACCATCCTAGTGTTTTTGCAGACTTCACAGCAGCATCATCTAATGCTTGCTTTGGTTCCTTAATGCCATACTGGACCTCATTTATTGCTTGTCTTATATGCTCAGCTATAGATGGATATTCTGGTATAGTCGGTCTTCCATGTCCAAATTGAATTAGAGAAAGCATTTCTTGTGAATAGGGTAATGTCCGTTCAAAGAGCTTTGAATAATTTCCTTCACCTATTGTCTTTTGCGTAGGAAGGTACAGATATTCGGCTAGCCAAGGTGCAAGTATCCTTGGCTCCAGCATTATTGTAATCAGTTCCCATGCTAATTCCTTGTTTTCTGATACTGTAGGTATACTTAAAACCCACCCTCCCATCATCGTTAATGTCCGGTTACCTTTATTTGGAACAGGAAACATTGGTATGAATCCTATTTTCTCTTCAAAATTTGATATTTTTTGTTCCGCTGGTGGAAACCAATGTGGTATCCACTGTCCGCCCAAATATATGGCAAATCTCTTTAATGCAAACTCTTCATCCAAGTTCTTTATATCTCCATTTTCTGGTTTTATTCCGGCATTAGCTTGCTCCTTTATGAACTGCATGGCTCTTACTCCTTCAGTACCATTATATGCTGGAAACCAGTATGCTCCTTTTGTAGGATGCCCACCTTTAAGTTCGATTATATTTCCTCCAAGCATCCATAAGTATGGGTACCATAGGTCAGGTGATAATGCAGCGTCGAATAGTATTGTGCCTTGTATTTCTCTGTCTTTTAGTGCACTGTTTAGTTTCTTTGCAGATTCAATATAGCCTTGCCAAGTTTCTAAGCTACTGGAATTAATGCCTGCTTCATTTAAGAGGTCTTTCCAATACCATATCCCTCTTACGTCGGTCCAAGCCCATATTCCATATATTGTCTTATTGTATAGACTGCCATCCAGATTTGACTGATACCAATCTGAAAGGTGTCCCCACTTTTGTGCCCTATCAGTAAGATTAGTTACGAGTCCTTTCTTAGCGAATTCCCCTAGCCATATTTGATCTACAGATATCAAATCAATAGGAGGACCAGAATGATTAGATAATGCGTTTATTAATTTCATTCTAGTATTATTATATAGATTATTAGCATCAATAGCGATTTGAATATCTAAATTAGGATGTCTATTTCTTAATTCTTGTAGTGCTGGTTGTATAAGTGCGTTCCATCTAATAGGATCACCAAGGTTGGTTAGTATCGCTCTAAGAGTAATCTGTTCTTTTTTCTGTTGAATACGATCTGTTTGTTGTGGTGACGAAAAAGCAATGTTGACCGGATACACCAAAAGATTGCCAAGCAATATTATTGCAAGTGCTACACCAATGAATGATGATAGTTTATACCCGTTTGTATTTAATTCCAAATGTTTTAATGATAAATAATTTTATCTATAAGGATTTCCCCAAAATGAGAGTGAAATATACAATAATATTTCATTTTGCTGTTCTAATATCATCAGACACTTCATCCACAACACGTTCGACTGTTATCAATACGACCAAATTTGTAAGTACATCACACCTCAAAAATCACTTTTATATTTTGTTGACGATATTAAATCCGAAGATTTGACTTGAGTACTATTCTTTCTTATAATAAAAATCAAGTGAAAGTAGATGGATCTATCGAAGATTTGGATAAAGGATATAATGTTTGGGTGGATGTAATCGATCCAAATGAAAAAGACCTTGACACTTTGGCACATAAATTCAATTTAAAGCAGGAAGCTATTCAAACATGTCTTAACAAATCGAAGAAGCCAGAACTTCGTCAACTAGATAATCATACCTTTACTGTCATTGTTGATATGAAAAATAAGGATCCGGAAACACTTCTCGTAGAAGCCGTATATTTCTTTCTTGGAAGAAATTGGTTAATAACAATCCATTCGTCGGGGATTGATCTTAAACAGATTGTGGAAAGACTATTTAACATACAAAATGAAACCATAAAGCAGACACGTATAGATGCATTATCTTATAATATATTGGCAGGACTCGTTACTAAATATGAACAGCTCCTTACGGCATTAGAACTATCTGTAAATGAGTATCAGAGAAGGTCTTTTGTACGTCCATTGCCAGGTAAATTCGAAAGTATAGATACGTTATCCAGGCAGGCAATAATGTTACGCAGACAGTTTTGGCACGTTCGAAACATTATAAATTTTCTCCTGCATACTGAAAAGGACAAAGACGATGTAAAATACATAGAAATTGTTTATGGTGACATATCACAATTGATTGATTTTGTGGAGTCATATGAAAGCACTATTAATTCAATAAGAGAGCTGTACGTGGCCAAGGTGTCGCTCCAAATTAACGAAACAATGAGAGTACTTACCATATTTACGGCCATATTACTTCCACTCGGTCTTATTGCGGCGATATATGGTATGAATGGAATAGATTTAAAGAATATCACGGAAATGCCCGCAGGCTTTTTGATTGTATTAGTAACTATGGCATTTATTGCGATCGGGCTTGTTCTGTTTTTTGTCAAGAAACGCTGGATAGCAGTTGGAAAAAAGGATTCGAATTCAGAACCCGTATCTTGATGGATGAAATAACATAATTCGAAAATAAGAGATCGAAATCAAAGCTAATAAAGATGGATCATCTTATGAAACATCTGCCTATGAGCATCCGAAAGCATAGGCGGCACTGGATAGATTAAATGTAAGTATAGAGATAATTTGAATGAAATATTAGTTCATCTAAATTGTAAAATATGAAAAATTGCTCGAGATTACGATCTTAGAAATTCAAATTATTTTCTAGTTCTCATCCAATCAATTTTTGAATTCTCGGCTCCAAAATTCTGTACTGACCTAGTTTTGGAATACTTGTGTCGAATGGCGAATAACAAACCAGCTAGAAATACAAAAGTCCCTATGACAATTTCATAACTTATTAATGCATCTGCCACTAAGTCTGATTATTTATAGATTAATAAAAATCTAATTCTAGATCTATCAGCTTCAAATTCCTGAACAGTTAGATATCAGCAGCAGTTGAAAGAAAATTAAATTAGATTCTTGAGCTTAGAATTGAGTAGTGAGGACATAGTTAGTTTAAATCTTTTAGTGAACAATGATTATTGATGTCGTCCCCTTCATCGTATCAAGAAAAGGCTCAGATAATAGGTGACGAAAAGCAAGCAGACGCGACTATTGCCGATGTAATACGCAATGCAAAGAAATACGTGAATATTTGCGGTGACTCTACTTTACCAAAGTTCACATTATCTGAAACAATAAGAAAAGGATCTCAGCAAGCCAAACGCAAAGGGGTGAAAATTAGGTATATTACCGAGATTACAAAGGATAACTTGGCTTATTGTAAACAAATAATAAAAATTGCTGAAGTTCGTCATTTGAACAAAATTGTTGGAAATTTCGTAACAAGTGATAGAGAGTATTTAGGACAGTCCTCAGGACATAATTTTTTATCGCATCTAGTATACACTGACGATGATAGAATGCTGGAACAACACAATCATATCTTTCAAAATTTATGGAATAACGCTACTACTCAACAAGACAAAATATCTAGCTTAGAAGTGGGATTTGATCCCGAAGAAGTACAAGTGCTATCTGATCCACTTGAAATAAGAAGTACATACATAAATCTCATTAAATCCGCCAATTTTGAGATATCTTTGATAATAGCAACACCCAAGGCACTGCAAAGAAATTATAGAGGAGGGATAATAACTATGCTAATAGAAGCTGCTGAAAAAAGGAACGTTAATGTTAATTTAATAATTCCTACCTATGATAAAGACATCATCAATGAGGATTTTTTCCGGAATGAATCTCTGGCAACAAATTTTAAATTTAGAATGAAGACAATTATGCCTGCCATAAAAGAAACTCACATGATTAAAACAACTTTTTTAATAATAGATAGAAAATTATTATTTATTATAGATGTAAAGGATGATAGTAAAGAAAATTTCACAGAAGCTGTAGGATTCGCTACTTTTCACAGAAACAAATCCAGAACAGAGTCTTACAGTTTTATATTTGATACCCTTTGGAGACAGGCAGACTTACACGAATCCTTGAGAGGAGCGAACAAGAATCTCCTAAATGCTTACGAAAAAATGAAAGAACACGATGCAATGGAGAAGGAATTTATCGATCTTGCTGCCCACGAATTAAGGACACCTTCTCAGTCCATAATAGGCTATTCGGAAATGCTCAAGGCTCTGCCCGAAAGGAACAAACAATATGAAGAGGCTATATCACGAAACGCTGAAAGACTTTATTCTCTTGTAACGAACATGTTGAGTATTGCAAGAATTGAGTCTCAGACTATGAAACTTAACAAAACGGTTTTTGATTTAAATTTAAAGATCCAAAATGTGATTAGAGATATCAGTCAACAAGTACATTCAGATAAAAGAGATAAAGTTAGAATTGATTTCAAACCAATTGGAAAAATCAATATAATAGCTGATAAAGAAAAGATATTTCAAGTGTTTGCAAACTTACTAAATAACGCAATAAAGTTTACGGGTCATGGTACAATTACTATAAGTGCAAAGCAGGGAGATAATACAAACGAGGCAATTGTCACGATTAAGGATAGTGGTCCAGGTATTGACCCGGAAATAATTCCTCATCTATTTTCGAAATTTAAAACAAAATCGGAAAAAGGTCTTGGTCTGGGGCTATATATTTCAAAAAGCATTGTTGAAGCGCATCATGGTAATATAGAAGCTTATAATAACCCAGATTCCAATGGAGCTACCTTTGTTGTGACGTTACCTTTGAAGTGATAATTTATTGGGATAGATTACATAATTAAATTTGGAAAAGAATTAGTTCTTTCACCCGATAAGGTGAATCTTTAAGAAAATTTTAAGACAAGTTAGGGAACTTTGAGAAAATATTTGGTCGTATTGTCAGAAAAAGGGTTAAATAAAATATGGTATAAGAGCTAACATGGAAAGTTTGAAAGAAGAATCTTCAAAGGGCACAAACGAAGATAATAATGCAGATGGTAGTATCTCGAACTGGTCTGACGTTGTAAAAGACATTGTCGATAAGCTGACAGGCAAGGATATGGAGGTAACTTACGATTTTCAGAATTTACAAATCGATATGCCGAAAGCAACTGGACCAGAAGGTAAAGAATTAGGTAGTGCAAAATGGAAGATCAATGGCAAGTTCACAATATCTACTCAACTTCACGAAAAATCAAAGACAATGGAATAAATTTTTCTGACTGGGTCTTTCTATATTGACCGAAGAGAACATTTTCGTAAAAAATGACACTTCAGCGATATTGGATGGTCTGGCGACCATTGTAAAGAGGTCAACTGGGAAAATTAGCATAAAAGTAAATGATAGAACCGCGCTGGCCCTTGATTCTAAAGGGAGTACGTTATTACTTAATATCATAGATCCTACTATTCTCGGCATTGTGGAACAAGAGAGTAACGAGCTTGGATTATTTGAAAAGCTTAAAGCCGCAAAAAAAGTGGGCACATTACTTGATAATAAAGGGTTGAGCATTTCTATTCTGCGAAAAGGAAAAAAAGCTCTCAGTATTGGTAGGGAAGCAACTCCTATAATTATCAGTTTACTAACTGGGAGTAATGATATTCAGATTGATAGTATTACGCAAGTAGCGAAACTTGATATAGATATTAAGAAAGCAAATGAAAATAAAAACTAAAATGTCAAACTGTCCTTAAAAATTTATTAGTAATTGGCTGGTGCCTAATGTCACAACAAGGTGGGTACCAGCCAATCGGAAGTGATCACCTACTATCAGAATAGATGACAACTGTTATTCACTAAATTTCTATTTAAACATTGATTTATTGTGACTATTTGAGAAGGCCTTTGATGGTATATCCATAGAATTGCCGTTAGAATATGGCATGATATCTCTTCTTGTGTTAATTTACACAGTTGAGAATCAAATAGTGCTTATAAAAAGTAATTTCTCAGATAAAGGTCCTACCATCAGGTACTTTCTCTAGAATACTTTGCAGACAATAAGCAAGTTTATGTACTTGTTATTTCCGATTTAAGGATGTCAAGTCATAATGGTTTAGAGCTACTAAAGAGAATAAAAAGTTCAAATCCTAACGTAATAACGATACTTATGAGTGGTTACAATTTTGAGCCAATAGATAATGTTAGTTTTTATTTACAAGACTAAATATAGCACTTTCAATTTTATCTAGCTTTATTGGTTTCAATAGAATTTGAATATTCTTGTCGATAAAAATTGGGTTTTTTGAAATCTCATTATGTAAATGCTCATAGGCAGTGATAAATAGTATACGAGCTGAAGGGAATTTATTTAAAATTTCAATCGCTACATCAATTCCGTTCGTATTATCTGGTAACCTATATCGATTAAATATATCTCAGATGTTACTCTTAATTTCTTTAATCATATCTTCACCATTCAGAAACGTCGTGGCCACCTCATGTCCTTTACCCGAAAGGAAATCTTTGTAAAGAATTAAAATATCTTCTTCATCTTCAACAATCATTACTTTTATTTTTTTTCTTGTTTATTTTTTCCATGCTTATAATATTGTAGACAAATACTACAATCAATTGAATAAGAACACATAGTTTAAAAGCTTATTAATATCAGTATTAGCAATTAGAGATCTCTATTTCGTGAATACCTCTTTTGGTCCACGTTTGTTGTAAGTTCCGATTGGTATAGATAATATAGGTCGAACTCCAATACTATTGTATACTTGAATTGGAGCTTGAAATTCACTAATGATTAAAGATCTGGTAAATCCCACTAATTTTAATCTCCTGGTTGGAAAACTTGGGGACGTTCTTATAAGAGCATTAGATCTTCCTCTAGGTTATGCAATTAATTGGGGAAGAATCTGGTCACTTTGGCCAGTCCATCTGGAAACTGCATGTTGTAGTGTGGAGTTTGGAGCAGCTTCTGGTCCCAGATATGATGTTGAAAGATTTGGAATAATTGAGGCTTTTGGTTCATTAAGACAGTGCGATTTGATTGTTGTTCAAGGTACCGTAACCAGAAAGATGGCTCCTAGGCTAAGGATGGTTTATGATCAGATGCCAGATCCAAAATATGTCATTGCAATGGGTGCCTGTGCAATTACAGGAGGACTGTATATCGATTCTTATAATGTACTTCCCGGTGTTGATGGTATTATCCCAGTTGACGTATATGTACCTGGCTGTCCACCAAGACCCGAAACCCTAATTCAAGGCTGTATGCTGCTCCAAGAAAAAATAAAAAGGTCGAAGATTAGATAAAATGGACTCGGATCAATCTAAAACTCAAAATAATTCTGAGCAAAAAAAGTCCAGCTCTGATTCAACACAGACTTCAATATCAAAAAAAACTGAGAGCGTGACTCCAGAATTTGAAGGCAGTCTTATCAATCAAATAGTTACAAGATTTAGTGATAAACTTGTACAGGTAATCTATGTACGACCTGGGAGAACAAAGATCCTCGTTCCTCCAAATGAGATCGTTCAAGTGGCTTCCTTTATTAAAGACAGACTAGGGTTTGATCACGCAGAATCAGTTTCAGGAACGGACTATCCAAATGATAATCAGATTGAAGTAATATATCACTTGAGCTCTTATTCAGATGATAAACTCTCCTCACAGATTTTAGCTTTAACTACAAGGGTAGACAGAAATGAGTCAAGGATGCCAACATTAATTAATATTTTTAAGAGTGCGGAATATCACGAAAGGGAAACTTTTGAGATGCTTGGCGTCTATTTTGAAGGACATCCCCGAAACGAAAGATTTTTGTTGCCAGAAGACTGGGCAGATATTCCTCCGTTAAGAAAGGAGTTTAGAATTAAAGGGAGATAAGTGATAAAAGGTGGAAAAAGAACAGAAATTTGATGAAACTATTAGGATGGGGCTTGAAATTGTAAAAGAGACAGAAGAAGATAGACTGATGACTCTTAGTGTTGGACCTCAACATCCAGGCTCGGGCCACTTTAGATTTACTATAAAGGTAGATGGAGATTACATCGTATATTGTGACCCGGATCCTGGCTACGTACATAGGGGCGAGGAAAAAATGTGCGAATACCGAAACTTTATCCAAAATATTCCGCACCTTGAGCGGCCAGTTATTCACGACTCAACAAATATTACATATTCATATAGTTTAGCAGTTGAAGAACTTGCCAATATCAAAGTTCCTCTCAGGGGGCAGTATATTCGTGCTTTGGCATCGGAACTTAATAGGCAGGTGTATACCCTTTACTGGTTGGGAATATACGGCATATTTCTTGGACATTCTACTATGTTTATGTGGCCACTTGGAGACAGAGAGCTCTTTATTGACCTCTTGGAAGCACTTACTGGCGCGAGGGTTACCCATGCATTTAACATTCCGGGAGGGGTTCGCAATGATATGCCCGAAGGATTTGAAGAAAGATGCTTAAGACAAGTTGCATATTTTGAAAAAAGACTTGCCGAATATGAGGACATATTTTACAATAATCCATTATTCAGACAGAGAACGGAGGGCGTTGGAATTCTGACAAAGGAAGATGCCATAAAGTTAGGGGTTACAGGCTCTGTTCTGAGAGCGTCGGGAATTCCTTTTGATGTTAGAAAGGCAGAACCATATGACATCTATAATGAAATAGATTTCAAGATACAGTATATGAAGTCTGGTGATTCTTATGCAAGATCCATGGTTCCGTTTCTTGATATGAAGGAATCATGCAACATTATTAGAGAGTTACTAGATAAGATGCCCAAATCAGGTGAAGTAAGAGCAAAGCTGCAACCAAATCCTAAGGGGCCAGCCGGAGAATCTTATAAAAGAGTAGAATCAGGAAGGGGAGCTTTAGGATATTATATAGTAAGTGACGGAACACCAAAGCCTTATAGGGTCAAGTTATCAGTAGGCTCATTTAGGAACATGCTAGCACTTCCATTCCTCTTAATAGGATCAAAATTGGCTGATATGCCGTCAATTTATTGGTCATTAAATTATTGGCCTGTGGAGGCTGACAGATAAATATGCAACATGAACCAAATTATAAAATCAGTAAAAATGTTGATAAGGAAAAAATAATAGGTATCAAGAAATGATCGGTAGGAAAGGTGTATAATAACATTGGCTACCGCTCCAAGAGATTTTAGATTCGGAAACTTTGTAGCAAGTTTAATCCAGTTAATTTTTTGGATACTAATCATCGTAACATTAGTAGGACTTCCGTTAATCTTTATCGTCTTGTTTTACGTACCGCTTCCACCTGTAAATGGAGAAGTACTGACTCCATATCTCTTCTTTTCAATGATGGTAGATCCTACCAGAACTATTCCAATAATAAAATTCTTGATACATACCGATCTCTTTAGAGTAGCTGTTTTCCCAGGGTTTACCTATGCTGCCCTCTTGGCCGCGGCAACTATTTTTATTGAACGCAAGTTCCTTGCCAAAATGCAATTGAGGATCGGGCCACTGTATGCAGGAAAGATTGAGGGTATTTTGCAATTGATAGCTGATGGGTTGAAATTAATTTCAAAAGAGATTATAGTCCCATCTGGGGCTGACAAGCTAATATTTTGGGTAGCTCCTGTTGCCTTTGTAGTTACGGCTGCCGCAGTGATATCGTTAATTCCAGTAGCTCCAGGATGGGTAGTTGCGGATCTCGATGTTGGCATAATAGCTGTTTTTGCATTCTTGGGATTTTTCCCTCTTATTGCACTTTTATTCTCATGGGCTAGTAACAGCAAATACCCATTCATCGGTGGAATACGGGCTCTTCATCAGATGGTTGCCTTTGAAATTCCTTTCATTCTTTCTGCTCTTTCAGTAGTAATTCTGGCAGGTTCATTGAATCTCACCGATATAGCAATTGCTCAGAATTCTTATTGGTTTATATTCTTTTTACCCATAAGCGCATTTGTATTCTTTATTTCATCGCTTGCAGAACTTGAAAGAATTCCATTCGATCTGCCTGAAGCAGAAAGTGAGATAGTTGCGGGGTGGTTAACTGAGACTTCGGGTATGATATATGGATTAATTCAATTGGGAACTTATATTAAATTGTACGCACTGGCTGCCCTATTCGTTATTCTATTTCTGGGCGGATGGTCAGGACCCCAAATTTTTCCTGCAGAAATTATGCCTGGATATACGGGAGTAAAAATATACAACGCAATTACCGCAAATGCAATATTTTGGTTTACCCTCAAAACCCTCGGAATGATAATGTTGATCCTTTTACCACGAGGTATCAATCCTAGAATTAGAATCGATATATTGTTGCATACTGGTTGGTACAAATTAATAGTATTGGCCTTCATCAATATATTTGTCGCACTGTCACTTGTTTATGGTGGAATTCTTGGTCCGGGAGGTTTACTCTCGGTGTGACCTCAGCAGGTGGATTCATAAAAGCTATTGAATCAGGATCAAAGCATCTCCTTATGAAGAGATTTACTTTGAGATATCCAGAAAAGAAACTAAAGTTTGTAGGTGATGGATATCAATATGATCCAAAGAGAGGTGTTGGTATTGCAGGTTCTAGAGGGCGGCATATTCTATTTCATGATAAATGTACTGGATGTCAGCTTTGCGCAATTGCATGTGAGGGAATTGCTGAAGCAATAGGGATGGTGAAAGTTGATGAACAATGGAAACATAACAAGAAATCCATTATGCCACAAATTGATTTCGGAAAATGTGTGTTTTGCGGTCTGTGCGTTGATGCATGTCCTTTTTATGCACTGTATATGACAAATGACTATGAATTATCATCATTTACAAAGGAGCATCTAATATATACTCCGGCACAGCTTGCTATCAAGCCAAAGTATGATGGTGATGTAGAATTGCAGATTGGCACCAGGGGTGCAGATCATGGTTGACGCGTTTTTCATGGGAGTAGCGATTCTCACAATAGGAGCGGCTATTTTAGCGCTGGAGAGCAAAGAGCTTATTTATGGTGCTATAGCTCTTGCAATTTCTATGTTGGGAATTGCAGGCTTTTTCCTACTGCTAGATTCTCCCTTTGTGGCAATGTTCCAGATTACAGTATACGTTGGTGCAGTAGCCGTACTGGTTATATTTACAGTTATGCTTGTTAGGACTCAAGATCTATTTACAGTAAAAGACGATAAGGGTAGAAAGGTAGGAGGAATTATATTGATGCTACTGATAATGGGTGGAATTGGTGCAATTTTCCTTGTATCTGGAATAAACAATCCTATGTTTGGTAAGCCAGATTCAAAACCGGTAGATATTGTAGAAATTGGTAAATCCATGCTTACATATTATTCGCCTGCCTTTATAGTATTGGGATTAACATTGGCAGGTGCTGTGATTGGCGCGTTGGCACTAGCAAGAAGAGAGGGTTTATTAAAAGAAAATGAATCAGCTAATTGATTTTGTATTTGTATCCGTAATACTGGTTTCGATTGGTATATATGGTCTTGTGGTCAAGCGAAACGCAGTACGCTTGATATTTTCAATCGAGATTATTGCAAATGCTGCGAATCTAAATCTTATAGCATTTTCAAGATATATACATAATGTAGAGGGTCAAGTCTTTGCACTATTCTCTATTGCAATCGCCGCTGCTGAAGTAGCTGTTGCATTGGGAATTATAATTATTGCTTATAGATTGTATAAGCAAATAGATGTAGAAGAATTCAAGAGCTTAAAGGGATAAACAATATAATAAGTGAGAAATTACATGACAGAGTCATATTACCTACTAATAGCAACATTTCTTCCATTGCTTCTTTCTCCTGTTGTTTATGTTATAGCGAAGAAAGGAGGAGCCAATTCAGCAACGTGGCTCTCCTTTGGTATACTGGCCATTTCTACAATGTTACTATTCATGGCTTCTTTTAGTCTACAAGGTGGAAGAACCGCATATATAGAATCATATACATGGAGTCAATTTGGAAATTTCGGATTAAGAATTGATGGATTGAGTTTACCATTTGCAATAATAATAAATATCTTATGTACTGTACTAACTCTTTATTCAAAACCATACATGTTACATAAGATTAAAGAATCGTTTAAAGAGAACTTTGGTGGAGGAGAGAACAGTTCCGATTCAGGCTTGTATAAATCAAATACCGGAGTGAATGAAATGAAGACTCTTACTGTATCAGGAGTAAATGAGGAACAATATATCAATCATCAAATGGGACTTTATTTTGGACTTTATCTGACTTTCTCAATGGGAATGCTAGGAACTGTTCTTGCCACAAATCTAATAGAATTTTATGTATTTTTTGAACTAATGCTCGTTCCGTCATTCTTTCTTGTAGCATTTTATGGATATGGTGAGAGAAAAAGAATTGCTTTAATGTTCTTTTTCTGGACTCACTCAGGTGCAGTAGTTATGCTATTAGGTCTGCTTGCCATGGGATTCTTTGCTGGCGGCTTTGATTATGATACCGTCAGAGAGAATGCTAGCAAGATTCCGGATCAGTGGCTTGTACTTATTGTGTTTGCACTGGTAATAGGACTGGGTGTAAAATTGGCAGCCTTTCTTCTACATATATGGCTCCCTTATGCTCATTCTGAGGCTCCTACTCCTGTTTCAGCCTTGTTGTCCCCGGCCATGATCGGAATTGGTGCTTATGCATTAATAAGACTTTGGCTAGAATTGCTTGTTGGTAATTATTCTCAATATAGTATTTACATCAATCTTTGGGGTTTAGCAACGATGATCTACGGTGGTGCCATGGCTATGATGCAAGATGATATCAAAAGAGTGTTGGCTTATTCAAGCATAAGTCAAATGGGTTACATTCTATTTGGCATCGGCTCTGACAGCACTCTTGGGATAACGGGTGCCACCCTTATGTATGTAAGTCATGGATTGGGAAAAGCCATACTCTTCATGATGGCTGGAGCCATTATACTACAAACAGGAACAAGAAGCATGTCAAAGCTCGGTGGTCTTGCGGGAAGGATGCCTTATACAGCAGTAATTGCCATGATTGGTGCCCTCACAATTATGGGCATTCCCCCGACCAGCGGTTTTATGGCTGAGTGGATATTGTTTAATGGAGTCTTGCAATCAGGTGTAGCTAACTCGGATACTCTCAGAATAGTGGCATTTGGACTTGGAATACTTGCTACAGTGCTAACTGCAGCATATATATTGTGGATGTACAAGAGAATATTTTTTGGAAAAATTCCGGAACAATACACAAAGATTAAGGACCCAAATAGGTATGTTATTGTTACCATGGCAGCGCTTGCTGCAATTACTCTTATTTTAGGAGTCTATCCAAGTCCACTACTGAATCCGGTTGCTGACTATATTCAGGATATGTTTTCAAACGATAGTACTGTACTTCAATTTAGTAACGTAAAACCTGTTAGCCTAGAGTCTAAAAATGATCAAAACAAACTAGTAGCGGTTGTTGGAGGAGGTTCATGATTATGAATATCAATACGAGTCTCAATGTAAATGGGAATATCGTAAATATTTTAGTTGGGGGTAGTTGGAGTTGGAATGTTGTCGGCGAATTTCTAAATAGGGGAGAGGAATTAAATTGACCGAGCTTCAAGGAATCATCGGATTTGAAGGATTAGGAATCAATGCTTGGATGGTGTGGATTCTTCCTTTTGTCGGAGCTGCACTTATTCCGGCGATCGTAAAAGTTGGCAACCGTCTGCGCAATTATGCAGCTGTCGGCTTTGCTCTTGCTAGTGCTATATTTGCAGCAACGTTATTACCATTAGGAATCGAAGGAGGGCTAGTTCATAGTCAGATAAACTGGATACCTATTCTAAACATCCATGCAGGAATATTGGCAGATTCGTTATCTATTTTTATGACGAATATCGTTGCATGGACATCACTTCTTATTTTCATATACTCGGTAGGGTACATGCATGGAGACAAAGATCTCACAAGATATTGGTTCTTTATGCTTTTCTTTATTGGTTCCATGCAATTGATAGTTTTTTCTGATAATTTGTTGATGTTATTCTTTGGTTGGGAAGGCGTTGGACTTGCTTCTTTTGCACTTATAGGTTTCTGGTATCATGATAGGAAAAGGGACTTTGTTGGAACACCCGGCCAATATGCCGGGGGAATACAAATGTGGGCATCACCGTCACATGCAGGACTAAAAGCATTTCTTATGACAAAAGCAGGTGACATCATGATGTTATCCGGAATGTTCTTGATTTTTGGATATGCCGGTACATTTGGCTTTACTGAGCTAATACAGGATCAAAGCTGGGCCACAGAGATGGCAAATAATAATCTACTTGTTCCTGCAGCAGTTCTAATTTTTGGTGGCGCAATAGGGAAATCTGCACAATTTCCCCTAAATGAGTGGCTACTTGAGGCAATGACCGGCCCTACACCTGTTTCTGCTCTTATTCACGCTGCAACAATGGTAAAAGCAGGAGTTTTCCTTGTGGCAAGAATTGGCCCTCTTTTCTTTGCAGTATCGGCTTTAAATTCATCTCAATTTTTTGAAGTCGTTGCATGGATCGGAGGAATTACTGCATTCCTACTAGCAACACAGGCAATGGTCAATCCAGAAATAAAAAAGGTCTTGGCTTATTCTACTGGATCTCAGATAGGTTTAATGATGATGGGGTTGGGAATTGCCGGACTTTCTACATCTTTTGTAGATGGTTACACAGCCGGTCTCTTTCATCTCATGAGTCATGCAATGTTTAAAGCATCATTATTTATGGGGGCGGGGGCTGTATTGCATGCCGTCGGTTCAAGATTCATGACAGATATGGGAGGACTTAGGAGTAAAATGAAAAAGACATTCATATTCATGATGATGGCTGGTTTGTCTCTTGCTGCAGCTCCATTTATTACCTCTGGGTTTTGGAGTAAGGATGCTATCCTGGCCTCCGTTCTTGAATCAGGTTATCAGTATTCGTGGGCTCTCTTTGCCATTGCAGTCATGGTGTCTTTCATGACAGCGTTCTATACATTTAGGATGCTCGGAATGACTTTCTTTGGGAACAAAAGTAAGTTTATCCAAGAAACTGAAAGCAGCCATCATGTCCATGAAGTTGGAGCTGTAATGTGGGTTCCGTTTGCTATACTAGCAATTGCCAGCATTGCCATAGGTTTAATTGGATTCGGATTTGAACACCAGCTCCACGAAATGTTCTCAGCATACCTTGCTAATTCGTTTGGCATTCATAGTACCGTTTCAGTGGAACAAGAAATTCAATCAAAAGGCGGATATGAATTCCTGTCTTTCGTGGGACTTAATCCGGTCGCTGTTATCGCCTCCTTTGGCGCATTTGCTTTGGGTGCAATCCTTGGAGGGCTTGTTTACATGAAAAGAGTCATAAATCCAGAGATAGTGTCAAAAAGTATTATTTCCAGAGCAGTATGGAAATTCTTCTTTAATAGATGGTATCTTAATACTGCGTTATACTGGGGAGCTGTAATAGGACCGCTGGCAATATACCGTATTGTTTGGAGATATTTTGAAAGTACTATAATTGACGGAATCAATCCAGGTCTTCAAGGAACAATGACATACTTCTCAAGAGTTATCAGGGCTGGGCAAACAGGAATAGCACAGACATATCTTTTTGTCTTTGCTGCCGGTGTGCTGATAATCATCTTGCTGTTGTTCTTGTAGGAGTGAAATAGAGTATGGATTTCTTATCAACTCCTCTGTTAGTAACTGCAATACTGGGTTCAGTTGGACTTGCTATTCCAATTATTGATTCTCTTAAGAAGGAAAGAGGAGCCAATAATAGATTATATTGTGGGATATCAGTCGGAGCGATAATACTAATCATCAGTATCATTATCATTAGAATACTTTTTGGAGAACAAATTCCTACAATCGAATTTGGTAAGGGTATGCTTGCAGATGATATGTTTGGCGCATTCTTTTCGATAACATTATTGATTGTATCAATAGTGGTAACTGCTTCATCATGGGACTTCATGAAAAACAAAACAAATCCTGCCGCATATTATTCATTGATTCTCCTATCCACAATAGGAATGATACTTATTGCCTATTCTACAGATCTAGTAATGCTTTTAGTTGCATGGGAGCTCATGTCCATACCTACATATGCTCTGGCCGCATTTTCAAAACGTGATCCCATATCAAATGAGGCAGCTCTCAAATACTTTCTATTTGGTGCTCTTTCGTCAGCTATTCTAGTATTTGCTATTGGATTAGTATATGGAATAACTGGAACCACTAACATTGGGCAAGCAATAGTTTCATTGGTCAATATTCAGAAAGATCTAGTTCCTATCAGTGTGCTTGCTCTAGCGTTATTCATAGCAGGATTTGGATTTAAGATGGGTCTTGTTCCATTTCACATGTGGCTTCCTGATGCATATGAGGGTGCCCCAACAACAATTGGAGCGTTACTCTCGGCAGGTACAAAAAAAGCAGGTTTTGCTGCTGCTATTCGTGTAATTATTCTGGCTATATTTGTATTGCATCTTGACTGGTCCGTGTTACTGGCCATAATAGCTGTACTAACAATGACACTAGGAAACCTAGGCGCATTGGTCCAAAAGAGCGTGCCCAGAATATTGGCTTACTCAAGTATTGCTCAGGCAGGCTACATCATGATTGGTCTTGCCCTAGCTCCCTACAATGATCAAGCTCTTCCAGGTTCTCTTTTCTATATTCTCAATCATGCTGTTATGAAATCTGCTGCGTTCATTGCGGCTGCTGCGGTAGCAATCACACTTAGCAGTTATAGTATTGAAAAGTACAGAGGTCTTGCAAAAAGGATGCCACTAACGGCCATAGCAATGTCAATATCAATGTTAGCATTGGCAGGAGTCCCGCCCCTCAATGGATTCTGGAGCAAGCTGGTATTATTCGGTTCTGCAATCAATTCTGGATCAGAAGTTTGGTGGGGACCATACTTGGCTATTGCTGGAGTTTTGAATAGTGCTCTTTCTCTTGGTTATTATGCATGGATAATGAGAAAAATGTACATGGAAGACTCACCTGATACATCGAAAGTTAAAGAACCAAGAGCAATATCGGCAGTACTCATCTTCGCTATGATATTCATGGTCGGTTTTGGGATATGGCATGCACCAATCCTGGAATTTGCCACAAACTCAGTACCAAATCTATCACAACTTACCGCGGTATTACCTTCTATTCCTTTAAGATAAGATGTAAAGTTAGAGTTACATTAAATGGTAGATTTTTAAGTAAAGAATCAGATTGAAATAGTGTATAGGAACTATTTATTTTTTGTACATTGCGTTCATAATTTTTACTACTTTATCATCAGTTATTTCTTCAAAGTTGTCATAGAATTGAGCTACCGAAGTAAAATTACTGGTGGGTGGTATCAGGATGGTCACGACTTTATCCGCTTCATTTTTAAAAAGTTTGACAGTCTCATTAGGAGCCACTGGTATTGCTATGATTATCTTTTTTGGTTTCCTCTTCCTTATCCATCTAGCTGAAACCACAAGCGTGGCTCCAGTCGCGGCACCATCATCAACAAGAATTATTGTTTTATCTTTAATATTATATTCTTCCTGTTTGGGTCGGTAAAGTAAAGTTCTACGTTCAATTTCTCGCACCTGGGCTAATTTTTCTGTCTCTACATAATCTTCGGGAACTCTCAAAGCCTCTACAACATATTCATTTAGATAAACAGTGTCATTATCCATTATTGCTCCTATGCCAAGCTCTTTGTTGTTCGGAGCTCCCAATTTACGAGGTATTACAATATCAAAATAATTTGCAATTTTATTCTGGTAAATCGAATATGCCAGTATTACTCCGCCACGTGGAACTCCAAAAACTGTTATTTCTTTTGGAATTTCATGTTTAAGCTCATTCTTGAGTTTGGATATGAGAAGGTCTGCTGCATGTTCTCTGTCCTTGAATCTGGTGACGGGATTATTTTCAGTTGGCATAGAAAATATGTCATATAAACCATCTATTTTCCTATAAGTCTTTTCAATAATATTCTCAATGATTTAATACGTCAAAAGTTATCAGTTTCTTTTATATTAAAATCCTATATAGAGTAACATATTGAATTATAAAGTACTACTCTTATATTCTATCCTAGAAGTGAGAATAAATTCAATAAAGTACAAATTGAATTACAATCCTGCCAAATACGACTATAAATCAAAGATGTATGTAAAGAAAGATATAATGTATGATAGTTTCACTAAGGCTAAAGAACTTCAATGGGAATGTGATAAATGTAAATGTACATTTTCAAAATATCCTAATCTTAAAGAGCACAAGACAGAAAAACATTCCTATTAGAATATTATTTCTCCGATATACAACGAGGATTTCGAAATGACAACTTTAACTTTATTTTCTTACATAAAGTCAGATATATCTATGAGATAACCCTTATTTTTGATTATTCAGGACAAGCCACAACTTGGATCCTTTCTTTCACGCAGAAAATACTTTCATAGCTTGGAACTTTTTATAATTTTCTCGCAAGAAATACTACGATATGTATATTAGATCCGGCGTGAATGATTGTTGGAAGCCTTGGCTAATATCTTGATAGCATCTACGTTGATTTCACTTTTGATACTTACTTGCATAATACCTCATCAATTTGCGAAAGCTCAAGAGAAATTTGCAGAAACCGAATTTGTGGAACAGGGAAAACCAAAACTTTTTGATTCGAATCTGAAAATTACCTCAATTGCAGAGGGATTAAGTACTCCTACAACCATGGCATTCGTTGGCCCGGATGATATTTTGGTACTTGAGAAAGATACTGGTATGGTCAAAAGAATAGTCAATGGTAAAGTTCTTGCAAAGCCTGTGCTTGATGTTAATGTAGCGAATTCTATCGAAAGATGTCTGTGCGGAATAGCCGTATCAAAAGATGGTTCCACAACATATGTGTTTATTTACTATACTGAAATTGAAGGAAAAGATGGAGAGGATAAAGCTGGAAAACAACCCATTGGAAATAGGGTTTACAGATACGAGTTATCGGGTGACGCGCTGATTAATCCATTACTCTTAATGGATCTACCGGCAAATCCGGGACCCCGTCATAATGGAGGTAATATAATAATTGGACCCGACAATAACATCTATGTAGCAATTGGCGACGTTGATGGTTCATTTAAGGGACCAACCACTGAAACCAAGACTCAAAATTACAAGAATGGAATCGATCCAGATGGAAGATCAGGTATATTGAGGATTACCCAGAATGGTCAACCTACTGATGGAATTCTTGGAGATTCAATTCCGTTGCGCTTATACTATGCATATGGAATTCGAAATAGTTTTGGTATGGACTTTGATCCTATATCTGGTAATTTATGGGATTCAGAAAATGGACCTGGAAATGGAGATGAAATAAATTTGGTTCTACCTGGGTTCAATAGTGGATGGCAACAGGTAGCAGGTTTGGCATCAATGGAGGACTCTTTTTCAGAATCTGATTTACAAAACTTTGATGGAAAGGGACACTATAGCGATCCTGAGCTAGTTTGGGTAAATACAGCTGGACCAACAGCTGTAAAATTTTTAAATTCAACTAAACTTGGTACCACATACGAAAACGATATGTTTGTAGGAGATGTGCATAATGGAAGGATTTATCATTTTGATCTGACACCAGATAGGAAAGATCTAATTCTTCCACAAGAGCTATCATCAAGAGTGATAGAAAAACCATCCTCACCAGGGGTAAGTAATATTGTGTTTGGCGAAGGATTTGCTGGCATTACAGATTTAGAAGTCGGTCCTGACGGAAATTTGTATGTCGTATCAATAGGGTTGGGTAGCATATATCAAATCAGCCCGGCATCATAGCTGGATGCTCGCGAGTAGTCTATAAAGACAATCACAATTAAAGATAATTTCTTTTCTTTAAAAAACAAAAAAAAGGAAAAATTAGTATTTTATGAATGAATGAGTCCGCCTTGTTGTCCAACATGAGGCGACTGACCAACAAACCTTCTTCTAAAGTGCCCAGAAGGTCTCTTGGAGAGCAATTCAATAAACCAAGCTTCATGTTCTACTTCTTCTTGCATAATACTTTGAGCAATGTCATATGTACGCGGATCCTTTCCAGCAGTCATATCGCATACTTCGCCCCATGAACGAATTGCACATTGTTCTGCGCCAAGCAATACCTCTATTATAGAGGTAAGGTTTTCCCAATTATCTGGGAGATATGCATCAGGACAACCTGCCTGATCAGCAAACTTTCTGATATCTCTTGGTAAAGAACCACCAAGTTCATACAATCTTGGTACCATCGCTTCAAAATGATTTCTGTCTTCAATCCTTGCCTCTTCGACTATCTCCTTTATACCTTCGCCATCTAGTCCAGTACAGTGCATTCTTAAAATTGTATAATAATAATATGTAGTGAATTCAGCACCTACACCCTTGGTTATTAATTCTTTTAACTTTTCAACATCAACCCCATTCTTCTTTATAACATCAATTGCAACTATATTTGGAACCTTTCCCTTCGTATCACTCATAGCAAAAAAATAGATAATATTCTATAAAAGTCTTGTTATACCCGTGCTAGATTATCACCCATAGAATTCAATCTAATTTTTGGAGATATTTGCTTATTCATTGATATATGAAAAATTGAAGATAATTCTTATATCTTAAGTCATTGTTAGCTTACTATGTGTTTTGTTGATAATGAGGGAAATATCCTTGTACCTAAAACAGTAAGACCTGTAATAGAGTACGAACCAACGGTACTTGGAGAGAAAAAAGGATCAAAAAAACAATACAGACATGGGAATTTGCACATACGAGAATATGATAGTTACTATAGTGTTCATTATGACAAAATAGATCCCCGCAAGGATCCTTTTGGTCATATATTGGTGGATGCATCAAAATATTTTCCTGGCATTATCATGCTCTCAGCCCTTTCGGATTATATTATTAATAGGGAAATATGAAAAAAATTGATTGCTGACTTACCCGCTTTAGTTTTGTTGTTCAACTCTATCGATATTGGTATTTTCATGATTACACTTAGTAGGGTAGAAAGATAATCTTGATGGAAGATAACAAAGAAATATTGGAGGCTGCGGTTGAAACTGATGCAAAAGACCCTACTTTTGAGTTTAAGAAACCATCAATTTGGCTCATTATCAAAACAATATTGAAACTAGTTCCAGTAATAGTGTATCTTAGAAAGGATAGAAGGGAATGGGTGAAAAAAGAAGGCAAGAATGTAAACGAGAAAAAGTTCAGAAGGCATGCAGAAAGGGCCTTGAAGACTTTCGTCGCACTTGGACCTGCGTACATAAAACTTGGGCAATGGCTATCCTCAAGAGCAGATCTTCTGCCTCAGCCATATTTGGATGTCCTGGAGAAACTTCAAGATGACGTTTTGCCAGCACCATTTTCAGACGTCAGACCAATTCTTGAAATAGAGCTTGGCGCACTTGATGATATTTTTGAATATTTTGACACCTCTGCAATTTCTGGCGCAAGTTTAGGTCAAGTATATCTAGCAAAATATGAGGAAAAAGACGTAGTAGTAAAGATAAGCAGGCCACATATTGAACAAACAATAGGAGAAAACATCTATATTTTAAAAAAACTGTTACCAATTGCTACCCGTTTTATTGATGAAAATCTCAGGTTTTCAGCAGAAGGGATGCTTTCTCAATTCATTGAAACTGTACATGAAGAAATGGATTACAGAATAGAAGCAAGAAATTTGATCGAGATTAAGAACAATCTGAAAGAAGATAAATCAGTCATTATCCCGAAAGTTTATCTTGACAGAACTTCTCGTCATGTAATTACTTTAGAATACTTACCTGGAATAAAAGTAACAGATATTAGAACACTTGATGAATATAACATTGATAGGGGAAAACTAGTCTATCGTATTCATAGACTATTCTTTAAAATGTTACTACGTCACAGTATTTTTCATGCAGATCCTCATCCAGGTAATATATCAGTAGCTAGCAATGGTACAATAATACTCTATGATTTTGGGATGGTTGGAAGACTTGATGACGAAACAAGAAGAAGGTTGGTAAGACTATATCTTGGTCTTGTGGATAAAGATCCGGTAAGAACTACTGATGTGTTGATAGAATTAGGAACACTCGAGCCTTCTGTTGACAGAAGATTAGTTGAAAGAGGTCTTGAATTAAGTATTCAATCACTGCACGGTAAAAAGGTGGATAGAATGGAAGTAAAGGCTCTTCAAGACTTGGCAAATAAAACATTGAGTAGATTTCCTTTCCGATTACCCAAGAGTCTTGCACTGTACATGCGAATGGCCTCAATTCTTGAAGGTATTTATCACTATCATCAGGTTAAGTTTCAATTTGTTCGTGTCTTGGTAAATTTACTTGAAGAGGAAGGTCTAATTAAGGAGGCCTATCTTGAAGAATTTATGAGATACGTAAATAGATTTGCAAAGGGCATAGAAATTTCCAGCGAACTTGCACCAATGATAAAGCAATATTTAACTGATCAGAAAGCAGTAGATAAAACAAAAAAATACTCAAACATCGTTCCTGTGAGCATTCTATCATCATCTATTTTTATTGGATCTACAATTATCTTTCCTTATGAAAGGAATTTCTCTTATATGGGATTTGCATTATCGGCTGCACTGTTGCTTGGCACCTTGTTATTTAATAAACTATTTAGAAAATGAAACAGGGCCGTAATTTCATTTCATAGGATAGGAAAAAACATCTCAAATAATTTAATCGTTACTAGGTGATAGTTGAAGTAGAATAGTAACAAGAGTACATACTCAATAATTACTATCGAAATATAAAGCCAGGGCTATTTTACATTTATTTTACACTGCGTGAAATATGGTCTGTCTTTATAGGCAGTGTCTTAATACTAGATCATTTTTTCTAAGATTAGTGTGTCTCATGATTCAGTGATATATAATGGAAAATAATGCAGAAACTGTATACACAATAATGTTAGGATATCATCATCCATCCAAGTTCATATAAACCTAATGTACTGTAAGAAGACAATGAATCTAAGTTCAAAAACCGTACTTATTCCATCAATAGTCTTATTGATTAGAACAGTATTTGGTACTAGTGCTACAAACGCATTCGCAGATGACCCATTCAAAAATAAAGTAGAGATTAATGACGACACAAAGCAGAAAAATGAATGTGATAATGAAAACTCTGGACTTAACAGCGTTGGCTGTTCAGCATAGGAATCTTTAACGACTAATCAAATTAATGTGAAGGGAAAAGAGAACAAAGTAGACCTAGACCTTTATACAAAGCAAACGAACGAGTGTGACGTGGATAGTTCAGGACAGAATTCTGTTGCATGTGCCGCAGATGTGAGCCGTGATATCGGAGATTTAAACATCACCCCATAAGACAGCGAACGATTAACTAGTTTCAACAGGGAAACAAAGCATAAATCCATTTTTTTAATTTTTTATATATTTTTTGTAGTGCTAACGCTATTCTCAAATATGAGACAAGAGTAGATTTATATTTCATAAATAGCCATTTATTTGAATGAAATTACTACACGGAAGTCCGGGGTTCGGTGTTCAGTTTTCAGAGAATGAATTAAGAAAATTTCTTCTAGATAGCAAGCTAAACCTTCATCTTGGAACCATTGATCCGGATCACTTTCCAAATATACATCCTACATGGTATATTTATGATGATTCTAAAGATGTAATATTTGTAGAAACTGGTAAACAATCTAAAAAGTCCAGTAACTTGAAAAAGAACGATAAAATTTATTTTTGTGTAGACGATGGAAATCCTCCCTATAAAGGGGTTAGAGGTAAAGGTAACGTTAGAATTTTGAGCGATCCTGATGCAAATCTTCCAATAGTGGAAAAAATAATGATAAAATATCTTGGTAAAACGAGTCACCCAATGGCAAAAATATTACTCGAAAATGTAAGAAACGGAAATTCAGTCATATTGGAAATCAAGCCGAAATATTACTCTACATGGGACTACAGTAGAAATAGCTAAATACTAAATTTAAATCTGCAGATTTTGAATTATAGTTGATTTTTTCTAAAAAAGTAAAATCGATACCTTATACGGGTTTTAGTATCTGAACATTTAGTCAGTATTAGGGCCTTTTAAGCTACATTTCAAGAACATTAATCAGATATCTGAATCATTTAATCTCGCAATCCCCAAATTCATGGTCGCCATCGGCGGGGTTAAACGTAGTTATTCTGTCCTCGCCAGAACCGCATCTAAAGTAGTCTCCTCCCGGACCTCCACTTAACGTATCGTTTCCTGGACCCCCATATAGGCGATCATCGCCAGGACCGCCGTCTAGCCTGTCATTAGCGATAGCACCATACAATACATCGTTACCGGCACCGCCAAACAGTTTATCACGGTCATTTCCTCCATCGAGCTCGTCACTGCCGATGCCTCCGTCTAGGATATCACTACCGTCCCCACCTGACAGATAATCATTCCCCTCAGAACCATTCAAAATGTCATTACCCGCTTCCCCCTGAATTTCATCATTACCTGAAAGTCCATTCAAAATGTCATTACCCTTAAATCCTCTCATGTCGTCATCGGTTGCAGTCCCCATAATATTATCATCGGCCACAGTTCCCTTAATGTCTACAGCCAAAACTGACGAAAGACTTCCTATAGGTAATAAAGTTGCCAAGACAAGAGTTATCAAGATTATTTCGTAGTTTAGTTTACTCATATCATTCTACTCAAATTGAATGATACGGTATAAATATCTACACCATTCTATGTCCTCGATATTATCCTTTAATAGACAACAAAGATAAAGAAAATTCAAGTGAATTATATTGATCGTTAATTTTGGCTAATTCCTTTATGGAACTTTTTAATATAATTAACATTCTAATCATTAATTAATCTTCACATACATAATATCAATACATAATTGACCATGGGAGACAAAGTTAATCTAAATCAGAGGACTTTGATTACTCTCTCTTTATTCTTATTCGGATTATTAATTATAGGAGTGTTTAATTTGTATCCAGATCTGAATCTTCTGAATCCACAAATACAAGGGCAGAAAAATGATGACTTCAAAACTACCCATAACGCCAATACATTAGCATCTAATTCTTCTGCTAATATTTCTGGAGTAATATCTGAAGACACCGGTAATCAATTTACAATTTCATGCAGTGATTTTAAAAAATTATTCGATGCAATTCATGTGCTAAATATTGGTAACGAAGTCGCAGAAGGAAGAATGAATCAATCCACATTAGACGGTGTAGAAAGTATCTTTAATATGTATGCTGGGAATTGCACTCAACTTGATGAATATGAATTTGAATAAATTTGCTTGTTTACAGGCATTGTTTATTAAAATCAATTGACATTGGACATATTTTAGATTACCTTTTTACTGCGTTTGAATCTTTTTAATAGCACAAAGGCTATGACTGTACCAATCACAAGAGCAATAAGGGTGATAGGTAGAGTCAATGAAGTCAGCTGCACTAAAATAGGTTCTGATACACTAATCGGGAAATCAAATGCAAGTTTTTTATTTGAATCATTGAAATCTCCGGTGGCAGGATTATCTAAAATATCAATACTTAAGAGAAATATTCCCGCCTTATTGAAAATATAACTATACGAGTAGTGTCCACTCGGCAATAGTATGGGTTGTGTTCTAATTAATTCATTTTTTTCATCTGATATTTTTATGATAATAGGCGTATCCGTTATTGGATTGTTACTAACTGTAGTTATTCTTATGTTGATTCGGGTTTCCTGTCCTGAGATCGGAACTTTGGGCACAGTATTAATTTGGATATCATAATCTCCAATACGCTGTTGTAAGGAGTTACTTAACAAATCAGCTAAAACCAACTGGACTGAAGATATCGAACCGATGATAAGAATGACAAATGAAAAAGATATTATGCTCTCCAAGTTTTTATTCCATCGTAATTCCTATGGGACGCCGATTTCAATTTTCCCATGCTATCCCGCGTTTATCAGTAAGATTCCATGGCGACTTATATTATCCAGTAGATAACAAATGCACATGCCAACTATTTATTTTCATATGACTCGCATGTTTTTTTTGCTCTAAAATGAACATTTCCACTATCTGAGACATAAATATTTCCAGAGGAATCTATTGCAATATCATGCGGAATCAAGAATTGATCGTCTCGACATCCAAGTGATCCCCACTTTGTAACAAAATCACCTTCGCTATTGAATTTCTGAATGCGTACATTTCTTGTATCTACAACATATACATTACCTTCCTTATCGGTCACTATGCCATGATCTTCTACAAAGTGACCATTGCCATATCCGTATCCCCCCCATTTTGTCATAAATTTGCCTTGATTATCAAATTTTGCGACATTAGAGTTGTTTCTACCATCAGTAACATAAACTGAGTCATTTGAGTCTGTTGTAATATCATGTAAATGGACAAATAACATGCCAGGAGAATAAGAATTCCATTTGGTCAAAAATTTCCCATCATTAGTAAATTTTTGTACTTCAGGATTGTCCTGATCACTTGTATAGACATCATCTTTTGAATCAACTGCAACTCCCCAAGGTTTAATGAATTGACTATCTCCTGTTCCTTTGCTACCCCACATGGTAATGAACTTACCATTACTGTCAAATTTCTGAATACGTTGGTCAGCATAATCAGCTACAAATACATTGCCTTTTGAATCTATGGCCATGCTCTCAGGCTGCAAGAATTGTCCTGGACCTGTTCCTTTGCTACCCCACATCGTAATGAACTTACCATTACTGTCAAATTTCTGAATATTACATTTTTCTGCATCACTTACGTAAACGTTTCCCTTGGAATCAACTGTAATTCCATGCGCATGTAAAAATTGTCCTGGATCTGTTCCTTTAGTACCCCAGGCGGCAATCAGTGTACCGTTACTATCAAATTTCTTAACATAATGAAATCCTGGAAGATCGTTTGTAACAGGCCCTGCTCCGTCTGATTTGTTTTGCAACTCGACATTACTAACATATTGAGATTGATCCGCGTTATCTTTACAATTAAGACTTTTCGCATCCTCCGAACCTTGAGAATAAACTGAATGAAAATTCAAAATAGACAAGCTTGACAATATCAGAGTTAACGACAGGATAATGGCGAGGAGCTTTAAATTAATGTTCAAAGCTTCCAATTGTGCAAATTTCATAGGACGCTTATCACCAGCCTGCGACCTCAATATAGGGCATCAATAAGGGGTATTTAATCACCAAATATAAATTTAAAACTAAAGAAAACGGGAAGTCAAGAGTGGTGTAAAATAATTATCACCAAGTTTTATCCATTGAATCAGTCATGGTTTTCTTTTTCTGTTGAATTAACTGATTCACTTTGCGTATGGTCTTGTCATCCTTCTGCATGATCGCCTTCTCCTCCATGGTCTCCTTCTTCAGCCAAACTTAACTTGAATATACCTTTTAGTAAGGGTGTAATTTTTTCATCTACTAATTTGTCAGCTTGATCAAAGGCGCTCTTGCTATCTATCTTGTCTTTAAGTGAATTCAATGGATTTCCCAATTCAGTTGAATTTGTATTTCCACTTGGTTTGATTTCATTATACATATCTATTGCACGTGTCATAGCTGCTTGTGCACTCTGATAATCCGCATTATCTACTATCTTTGCAGTTTCATTACTTCCGTTTTCCGTTGCATTTGAGGCAGATGTCTTATTTTCAGCATGACTAGATTCATTCATACCAAGAGCACTACCATAGTGTTCCAAACCTTCGCCTACTAAATCATTAACTACTAGCGCTTTTACGGTAACGTTATTGAGCTGTTCTTTATCTATTCTAGCGCTTACAACCTCAGACAACAGATCACTAATATTACTAACCTTGTCTTTAACATCTGACTCTGATGGTGATTTAGATTCAAATGTCTTGACAAAATCTGATAATGTGTTATTCAGCTCTGTTGCAAGTCGAGGGTTTCTTTCGTTAATTTCTTTAGTATTATTTGCCGTTAGATGTTCAGTTGTATGTTCAGCATGTTCCTTTGCATTAGTAGCATTTGATGCAAGATCCTTTTGTGCCAATTGTGATTCTATTTTTATCATTTCAACTATGGTCAAAAAAGAGGCACTTTCATCTCCAGAAAAAGTGTGACCAAAAATGAAATGGTTTGCATTTGAGTTAAATGCAAGTAACAAGATGAATCCCAGTATCGGAAAACCTAGTATCCTATCCATGCAAAGCTGTCATAATTCAACATAATAATAGTATTATGGTACATCTATCGAATTCAAGGTTGTTTAGATTAATATAAATATACATTAGTATCGATCTAAATATTTTTCATTCGTATTCAATGATGTACTATAGACTATAAATTTGACCATGTTACTTGTCACGTGGACAAAAAAACGTAACACGGAAAACTACAGTTACAACAACGATTACAATTTTATATTGGCCATTGTCTACAATGCAGATTACCACAAGTCAATTTTAGATGAAGATGATACTGCGTTGAAGAGGTCCAATAGTTGATTACCTCGACGTATTTTAAATACCTCTATGCGATGGGCGGACTTTTCAGAATTAATGAATTAATGTCAATAAATATACTTCTGATATTAAAATAACAACAGCCACAAAATATCAGTGGATCCTCAAAATGAACACTAAATTTTTTCATTATCTTTCTCTTGAATATTATGATTATTCTTATTGAGATTAAATCTTGTTTTTGAGTCTTAAATACGCAACAATGGCAGCTATAACAGCTAATCCGGGCACAAGGTAATATATTATGAGCTCATTCGTTGGTATTATCTGGTTTGGATTGGTAGCTGATATGTCAAAATCAACCGATATTGGAATTTGAGAATAAGTGGGATCGCCATTTATCTTGACTAGCAAATAAACCTGGTAGTCTCCAATTTCCTTGAAAGTGTACGGAAAGGTAATATCACTAAATTCATAAAATTTAAACGGGATATCTTGAATGATGGAACCATTCATCTTATTTTTTACAATAAGTGATGCAAAGATGTTATTTACGTTCTTATTATCTTTGTCAAGGATACTAAAATTTAGTAACGTTGAGTTGTCACCAGCAAAAGGAAGAGCAGGATATGGTGCAAAAACTATTTGGTAGTCTCCAATATTCTTGGTTGCTCCAAAAAAATGACCCGATATAAAGTGTGAATGGTCATACTCATTCAAATATACAAAGAGGAACAAAATCAAAAGGAATGCATATCCACGATACAATATTTTTTGTACAGACATCAAGATAGTGTGTCAAAAATATTGCATTACCTTGTTTTTAATCCATTCCTTTTTATCACTGCTCACAACTTTTTTAACTGATTATGAGATGCAGAATTATGTTAGCTAAACATAACTTTTTACACTGTTCGCAATTATGCTAATACGCAGTCTAAGCTATGCTACACGGGTTAAAGCTATTGATTCTTATTGTTACGACCCAGTAGGTGATAACGATAATGTTGTGCTAGGAACCTTCAAACATTCCCTTCTTTATACGTAGTTTATTTAATAAATACGCCGCCATTACAACGCCGGCGATACCAATTCCAAGAGCAGTCATCAAAATCAAATATGAACTATTCAAATTTTTTTGTAAGCCATTAATGGATTCTTGAATATCAGTCATTTTTTTCTGTGATATATTCAAATCATTTCTACTGCTTTGAACGTCATTTGATAACTTACTAATAACATTCTGGACTTGTTCATTCATATTATTTGTGTTAGTGTTATCGATAGAACTATCGGGAAAGGAAAGAGTTCCTTTTGATTCTATATCCTCGATCTTAAATTCACTGTCAACTTTTTGTCCCTTTATATCGCCTTGGAGTAATACACTATATGGACCAACTCTGGTCGGAATTATCTTCGCCTCATATCCCCCATCCGTTGTTGGCGACGGTTGAAAATCTAGTTGTTTTGTCATCGTTCCAAATTTGACAGAGGAAGAAAGATTCGAAAGCGCATTCAGAACCGGTGTTTGATTACCACCAACTCCTTTACTTACCTGCAGAGTTATACTATTTAGATCAGAAACAAGCGGCGGTTCAGATAACCATCCAACTTCAACAGTGGTATTTCCAAAAGCCTTGCTAGTATGTGCAAAGCAAACATCAAGATGACCTATAAAGACTATCAATGAAAGTAAAAAAGAGCCAATAACAAGTATAATTTTTGTCTTTTCCATATATCTTAAATTAGGCCCTCATACATGTTATATCCTTTATCCTCTTAATTCGATTGGTGTACTAGAAAAAAAGGAATAATAAAATAATCAATTCAGTATGAATTCCCTAGAGATAAATTGATTCTTAATTTTCGTTTTAATTCTATTTTTTCATTATCTAATAAGAATTTGAGCTTCTTCTTGATAACATGTTTGGTGACCCTCTTGGGTTTTGGTGCCATCCATACATCTTTTGGACATGCATTTGTACTGAGTAGCAGTCCCTCACAATCGGAATCTATACCCAAGTCTCCGCAACAGGTAAATGTATTCTTTAGCGAATCAGTTGATTTACGTTTCAGTCACCTCAAAGTTCTGGATTCTAACGGGAAGCAAGTAGACAAAGGTGATGTCCATCACTTGCAAAATGATGAATCTTCATTAACTGTCTCTGTACCATTACTGAAAGATGGAACTTACACGGTGTCTACTAATGTGTTATCTCAAATTGATGGTCATGTAACAGATAATGCATTTGTATTTGCTATCGGGGAGGCGGTGGTGGTACCAACAAATGTATCAACCACCACTAAATCATCGACGCTCTATCTACCGGAAGCAATTGCAAGATTTCCTACCCTTCTAGCACAGGTAATGATAGTCGGAGCAGCATTTGGAACCCTTTGGATGTGGAGACCACTTTCGAAAATTACTTCACTTGCTGACTCCATCTCTCAAATTAGAACTAAAGTAAGCAAAAGTCTCGCTGTTTACTACGTAGTAGCTTCAATAATACTTGTATCTTCAAATTTTGCTATACTGTTTTTTCAGGCAATTGCAATTAATGGAAGCATAATTGATGTATTTGAAACTAGATTTGGGACAGTATTGATTGAACGATCAGTAATTTCATTTATTATTCTTGGACTGTCATTTTTTGAATTAAGGCAATTTAGGAAAAACAAATCATATTCCTTGTCCAAAATGGAGAACACAGGATTTTTAATAATAGGCATAATTTTGCTTATCACAACCAGCTTGATTGGACACGGTGCATCAAGTAAACAACTACTCCCAATAATAATTGATTTTGTACATAATTTGGTTGCATCCCTCTGGATAGGCGGTACTTTTTATCTTGCATTTGTCTTAATTCCAAATTTACAAGCATCAACGATGAACTGGTTTTTCAAATTGGGAACCATTTCCGTGTGGATTCCACGATATTCTGCATTAATAGTAACATTATTGGGTACAATATTTATTACGGGTCCATTCTTATTATACATACTTGAAGATAATTTAGCTCTAGTGATTGGTTCCTTATATGGTACCTTTTTAATTGCAAAGCTCACATTCGCAGGATTAATGGTTATTTTAGGAGGATATAGCAGTATAATTATTCAGAAACAGGTCGTTAATTCATTGAAGATAGGCCAAGTTATTGGAAACAAATCTATCAATTCGAAATTCTCAAATGAACAATCAGAGAATGAAAGAAAAGCAGAATCAATAGTTACTAAATTTAGAAGGGCTCTAGTGATTGAATCCATACTTGGAATCGCACTCCTTTTAAGCGTAGCTCTATTGGTAAATACTGGTGTTCCTAAAAGTGAATTACAAAATCAAGCTCAAGCCGCGACTGAAGCAGCAGTTCAAAATGTACCATATGAGACGACGAGATTTCTGGATAATGGTACCAAGGTTAACTTATCAATATCCCCATTTGAGGTTGGGAATAACAATTTCAAGGTGTCGTTTTTGGATATGAATGGGAAACCTATTGACGTAGAATCGGCCGAACTAAAATACAGACAAATTGAAGAATCGATTGGTCCAATTACTGTGGACCTAGAAAAGCAATCACGAGGAATATACTCTGTTAATGCTACATTTGGTATACCGGGCACGTGGGACATGGAAGTACAAGGTCTCCCAACAAAACAAAATATGTCAAGTATTGTCGCTTCATTTGATAACTTGATTGTAAAACCAAACTTTGATCAGCTAAAATTTAATGTAACAGAATATCCTATATCCAATACTACTATACAGCCCTTATATCCAATTTATGACAAGAGTAGAAATTACATATGGTTTGGCGATACCATCATTGGAAGTGGGCGCATTTTTGCATTTGATATCAATAACCGAAATTATATCGAACACAAGATTAATGGCACAAATATCGTTACTTTGATGGCTATGGATTCAAAGAATAATTTGTGGTATGTGGATCCTCTCAAAAAAACTATTGGAAGTTACGATCCCTCTAACAATATAAGTAAATTATACCCAATTCCGAACTATGTTACTCCATCAGGTATTGCGATAGATTCAAATGACACTATTTGGATAACCTCACCGGTATCAGGAGAGGTTATGCGTTTTGATCCTGATGTAGGTAATATTACTCTGAAATTACATCTCAAAGACAAAAATGCACGTCCGCTTGCAATTGTCTCAGATCCCGTTAGTAATTTGATATGGTTAACTGATGAAGCAGGAAAATTAGCAAAAATCGATCCTAGTACCAACTACTCTATAACCGAGTATTTTCCAAGCGGTAATAAATCATTACTAAGTCCTACCGCATTACTAATTGATAAAGCCAGTGGTGAAATTTATATTTCACAGCATGATGGTCACAGAATAACTGTTTTTAATCCATTGACTAAAATATTTACTGACTTGCCGATAATTAATGAGGCAGGACTTCCATTTGGAATGGCGTTTGATAAATATGGCAATATATGGGTAGCTGAACATACAATAAATAAGAATGCTGTAATAGATACTCAAAAATCCAAGATCAGGGAAGTTCCCGTTAAAGCGCCCTCACCTTTCATACAATGGCTTACTTCTGATTCAAATGGAAACATATGGTTTGCTGAACAGCGGGGTAACTCAATCGGAGTGATAGAACCTAGCGCAGGTTCAGTGGTTCAGGAGCAAGTTCAAGGATCAACAAAGAGTTCTACTTCAAACACAGCGTCGATTGTTAAATTAGATATTAATTACCAGAATTTTGTTGCCCCTGCTATTCTAGTTGGGATTATAATTAGCGCTTTTATGTATGCTAGAAGCATTATAGACCTTAAATCGAATATTTCAATTGTAAAAGAACAATAGATCAACTTTAGAACTACCTATCCTATATTAGTAAGCAGTACTAGTACATCCAAGGTTGTACCATAATGTTCAATAACGTTTGATCCTTAATTTACTTGTGCTTGTTGGCATGCTTGTAACAGGTACTGCGATTCATTTAGTCAGGTCCGAACATCAGACTGGCCAGTAATTGCCAGTTTCAATCAAGCCAAAACAATAACGAGGAAAATGGTTGTTGTAAGATGGTGTAATGCCTTTTCTAGAGTATTATTGTAAATTTCCTCTGCATTATCGCAGTCAAACAAAATTTTCAACAATCCTTTTTGAAATTGCTTTATGAATTCTGGTGAATCGTGTCTGCGTGTCTCTATACCTCGCATTATCAATTCACCGTCATATGTAATTCCAAAGTAATGCTTCAAGGCTTCTAACTTTTGGTCAGCTTCTAAAGATATCTATTTGGTAATGCCATTTTGGATTAAGGTGCGTTTGCCAATACTGCAACAAATAATAAAGATAATGTTCAAAGCCAAACAAAGGACTTAAAATGGAAATCAAATTAAGCGGTTCACAGCCGTCCACCAAAGGGTCGGCTGAGTATTTTACTGGCACTGTACGCGTTGACCCCCTGTTCCAAGCAAGCGAGCCAGCGCGGGCGGTAGGCGCTGCTGTCACGTTTGAGCCTGGTTCCCGTACTGCATGGCACACCCATCCGCTAGGCCAGATCCTGATTCTAACGGCGGGTTGCGGTATAGTGCAACGCTGGGATGGCCCAGTCGAGAAAATTCGTCCAGGTGACATTGTTTCGATCCCGCCTGGTGAGAAACACTGGCACGGTGCTACAGCGACCACAGCCATGACCCATATCGCCATTCAGGAACAGCTCGACGGTAAGACGGCCGAATGGATGGAGAAGGTCAGCGACGAACAATACCAAAATGGTGGTCACGATAATTAGCGATATGGAAGCAGACCTCATCCACATCCACATCCATTCGGGAACTACTCACCAAAGTTTGTCTAAATAGTATGTTTACCTA
>Ga0193719_10000040_pt1 | contig 37599 bp, 33 predicted proteins | sample U2a2metaG_FD_160103 | JGI IMG/M metagenome (GOLD analysis project Ga0193719, IMG submission 160103) | Soil microbial communities from a riparian zone of the East river system, Colorado, United States - U2a2 | ecosystem: Environmental > Terrestrial > Soil > Riparian zone | place: USA: East... | reverse complement strand
TCCTTGGATCAAACCGGTACTCGCCAAAAGAGTGGCGATCAACAAAACCAGCGTTCGCATGGCGCACGCCGAACGTACCGCGCCAGAGCCTGCCTGCAAAGCTAAAAGCGCTCCACGCAATAAGGCCAGGCAGTAGCATGAGCCGGTTTGAAACAATATCATCGCGCGTTCTGTCTTGATTAACCAATCAATTGACGGTTTTCTTCATCCCAATGTGAGCAAGTCTGTCGATCAGATCTTTGTTAATGCAAAGCAATCGCTCCTGTGGCTGCTGTCCTGGCTTACGGGCGCGCCTGACTGGGTTATTCAGGTCGCCTCGAGTCTGATCAATATTTTCGCGCTCCTATTCGTATTCCTGACCCTGTTCGCGCTCATGTCGGTGCTGGAACGGAAGATTCTTGGCCGGATACAAAATCGCTACGGCCCCAACCGCGTTGGGCCATTCGGGCTTTTGCAGCCGGTAGCCGACGGTATCAAGATGTTGATAAAGGAAGACATCGTCCCTGCGCGTGCGGACAAGCTTGTGCACTTCCTGGCGCCGATTCTCATCGCTGCTGCAGCCATTCTTGCCCTTGGGGTGATCCCTTATGGCCGGAACATGACGCCGTTTACAATCGACGGCGGCGTCCTTTTCTTCTTTGCGGTTGGATCGACAACGGAGCTCGCGGTCTTCATGGCCGGTTGGGGAAGCAATAACAAGTTCTCGATGCTCGGCGCCATGCGCGCGATCGCGCAAATGATCAGCTACGAGCTGCCGCTCATTATCACAGTGCTCCCAGTGGTGATGGTGGTCGGTTCGCTTACACCCGATAGGATTGTTGCCGCGCAGGCTCAATACACATTTGGCTTCGTGCCGCGCTGGTTTGTCTTCACACCGTGGGGTGCGACTGCGTTCATTTTGTTTTTTGTATCCGGCCTTGTGGAGTCGAATCGCACTCCGTTCGATATACCGGAAGGTGAATCGGAAATTGTAGCCGGCCACATGACTGAATATTCCGGCTTCAAATACGCAACGTTCTTCATGGCTGAATACATCGGAATGTTCGCCATCACTGGCCTCGCGGCGACCATGTTTCTTGGCGGCTGGCATTCGCCTGTGCAAGCGTTGGAATTTATTCCGTCTTACGTCTGGTTTTTGGCGAAGCTGAGCGCGCTGCTCCTCGTGTACATCTGGCTCCGTGGAACGTTGCCGCGAACCCGGATCGATCAAATCATGAATTTTGCCTGGAAATTCATATTGCCAATGTCTTTTACCTGCGTCATCGCAGCGGCTGTCTGGCATTATGCAGGTCGCGGCCTACGCGGTTGGCTTTGGTCGTTTCTCGTAATCGCGATCGCTTATACTGTCCTGTCGATGTTGCTCGACACGCAAAGAAAGTTTGCGCCGCGCACTTACCGTTTTGCCGAATGAGCAGCGCCGCGTTCGTCCTTATCACTGTCCTGACATTGGCCGCCGCGCTGGCCGCCGCCACACTGCAAAAGCTCATGCATGCGACGCTGAGTTTTGCTTTGACGCTTGTCGGCGTCGCAGCGCTCTTCTTTCTGCTGGGCGCGGAATTTGTCGGTCTGGTGCTGGTATTCGTCTACATCGGTGCGGTCGCGGTACTAATTGTTTTTACGATTCTTCTGACCCGGCGTGACGTTGGAAAAGATCGCGGTTCTAACTGGGGCGGTGCATTCCTGGCAGTTGCGGTGTTTGGCGGTTTGACGTGGGCGATCCTTAAGACGCAATCGGTTGCCATTGTCGCCCCACACATTCGAGCACTGACTGTTAAACGAATCGGTGAAGCTTTGATGACCAGTTATGTCTGGCCATTGCAATGTGTCGGGCTTCTTCTCACCGCTGCGCTGATCGGCGCACTGGTTCTCGTGATGGAGGAGAAGCGGTGACACCGACGCTCCAAGTCGTCCTCATTGTTTCTGCCGCCCTGTTTTCGGCAGGCTTGCTTGCGGCCCTGAGTCGTCGTCACGCTATCTTTATTCTGATTGGGATCGAGATGATGCTTGCCGCGGCAAACCTCAATTTCATCGCGTTCTGGCGCTTCAGCCCGCAATCGCAGTCACCGACTGGTGTTATGATCGCGATTTTCTCAATCGCTATTGCTGCTGCGGAAGCGGCAGTCGGTCTTGCGCTGGTAATCGCTGTCTATCGGCACTATCGCACAACAAACGTCGACCACCTCGACCAGCTCAAAGGATGAGCCGCTGGATCATCGATCACCTCTGCTTGATCCCCGCCGTGCCGTTTGCGGCTTCACTGGCAATTTTGAGCTTGCCGATTGGTCGGCACAAAGGCGCAGCCGCACTGGCGGTTGCCGGACAAATCGCCGCGCTCGTAATGTCGTTCTTTGCGTTCCTGCCGACGCTGCAAGCGCCCGGATTCCGCGCCGTTCAGAATTTCACGTGGTTCACCTTCGGTGACCACGCGCTGCGCTTGGGATGGGTTCTGGATCCGCTTGCAGCCGTTATGCTGATGATGATCACGCTCGTTGGGCTGTGCATCTTCATTTTCAGCACCGGTTACATGGCAGGCGACAGAAATTTCGTCCGCTTCTTCGCTTATCTCTCTTTTTTCTCCGGCGCAATGCTCGGGCTCGTTATTTCGAACAGTTTGCTTCTTCTGTTTATCTGCTGGGAACTGGTCGGTCTGGCGTCCTATTTGCTCATTGGGTTCTGGATTGAGCGACCGAGCGCTGCCGCCGCGGCAAAAAAAGCGTTCATTACCACCCGCATCGGCGACATGGGATTTTTCCTTGGCTTGCTCTGGCTCTATGGCCGGAGTGGCACGCTTCTTTTTTACGATGACGGGAACGGTTGTCTGGAAAGTGCCGGCCTCGCCATGCTTGGCGCGAGCGCCGTGTCTGTTGCGCTTCTAATTTTCTGTGGCGCAGTGGGCAAGTCGGGACAATTTCCGCTGCACGTCTGGTTGCCAGATGCGATGGAAGGCCCGACGCCGGTCAGCGCACTGATCCATGCCGCGACGATGGTTGCTGCCGGCGTTTTTCTGGTCGCACGCGTATACCCGATCTTCTCGTTAGGCGCGATCGACGGGGTGACGTCGTCACTTAGAGTCGTCGTGTGGATTGGCGTGACTACGGCATTAATGGCCGCGCTCATCGCGATAGCGCAGGCTGATATCAAACGCATTCTCGCGTACTCGACTGTATCGCAACTGGGCTTGATGATGGTTTCGCTCGGCGTGGGCGGCGTCGCCGCGGGGATGATGCACCTGTTGGCGCATGGTTTTTTCAAGGCGTTGTTGTTTCTCGGTTCGGGCTCAGTCATTCACGGCTGCCACGGCGAACAGGACATTCGGAAAATGGGCGGTCTGCGCCAGCTCATGCCGGTCACGTTTTTCACTTATGCAATCGGTATGATGGCTCTCAGCGGCGTGCCGCTCTTTTTTTCCGGCGGTTGGACGAAGGAGGAAATCCTGCAGGTCACCGCGCATTGGCCGGCTTCCCGCTTACCCTATTATTTTCTGCTGGCCGGCGTCATCCTCACGGCGCTCTACATGACGCGGCAAATCATCTACGTCTTCTTCGGTGACCGGCGTGCTGGCTCGCAGCACGCCCATGAAAGCCCGCGAGTCATGACGATTCCGCTAATCGTCCTAGCGAGTTGCGCAATTTTGTTCAGCATAGTCCTGACGCCAGCATGGCCCTGGCTGCATGACTATCTGGCAGACGAACCTGTACACTTCGAGTTCGCGCGCCTGATTCAGCCGACCCTCTTTCTTTCGCTGGTTCTTGTGGGGGCTGGCGTTGCGCTCGGTATTTGGATGTATCGCAAAGCCGGCGCGCAAGATCGCCAGCGTCCCGCCGACACTGATCCGCTCGAATTCGCGCAGCCCCAATTGTTCCGGTTCCTCGAAAATAAAATGTGGATCGACGAACTTTATGCTCGCACGGTCATCGCGTTCAGTTGGATGAGCGCGCGTCTGTCCGATTGGATGGACCGTCATTTCTGGGATCGCCTGGTGCGTGGAGTCGGCGCGATCGGTCAACTCTTAGGAACTTTCACGACCACTGTTGATGAGCGCGGAATCAATGCTGGAGTCGATGAGACGACCGGCGGCACCCGTGGTCTGGGCCGCCTGATGTCCGCTGCGCATTCGGGACAAATCCAAACATATCTCGGCGTCATCGCGATCGGTGTGCTGGCGTTGTTGCTTTTTTACGCATGGTTGGCTTGATCAGCGCGCTCATCCTGATTCCCCTGGTGGGCGCGCTTGCGCTCTTTACCGCCCCGGGGAGAAATGCACGTCCAATCGCATTGTTGGTTAACGCACTGGCTGCGTTTGACGCGTTGGTGTTGTGGCGGCACTTCGATATCGGGGCTGCCGGCATTCAATTGGTCGAACGGCACCCATGGATTCCCGCGATTGGCGCCGAATACCTGGTCGGGATCGACGGTTTGAGCCTGCTGTTGGTGTTACTTACCTCGCTCATCATTCCCTTCGCGTTCCTAGCGCAGAGAATGGATCGCGGGTTTTACGCGCTGATGTTGGTCATGCAATCGGCCCTCTACGGCACGTTCACGGCCCAGAACTTTGTTCTCTGGTTCTTGTTTTACGAGATGAGCCTGATCCCAGCGTTCCTGTTGATCAAAATCTGGGGCGGTGAAAATCGCGACCGCGCTGCGACGAAGTTTTTCCTCTACACGTTTCTCGGAAGCGTGGCAATGCTGCTGGGATTCCTTGGAATTTATCTGGCCAGGGGCTCCTTCGATTTTGCCACCCTTGCTGGTCTTGGTAAAAACGGACTGCTTACGGGCAAACTCGCCTGGTTCGCTTTTGCCGGAATCTTCCTTGGACTGGCGGTCAAAGTGCCGCTCTTCCCATTCCACACTTGGCTGCCTGACGCGTATGAAAGCGCGCCGACCGGTGTGTCGATGGTGTTGACCGGCGTGCTTTCGAAAATGGGTGTTTACGGTTTCGTGCGCCTGTTGCTTCCGCTTTTCCCAAACGAAATCAGAATCATCGGCCCCTGGCTGCTGGCGCTCGCGATCTGCTCGATTGTTTTCGCTCCGCTGGCAGCGTGGGCCCAGTCCGATTTGAAGCGCATGGTCGCGTACTTATCAGTCAACCATCTCGGCTACTGCATGCTCGGCTTGTTCGCAGTCGGCGCATCGTCCGTTGGCGCTGCGATCGACACGCAAGCGGCGTTGAGCGGTGTGTTCACGCAGATCTTCAATCACGGGATCACTGCGGCTGCATTGTTTTACCTGGTCGGCCTTCTCGAGCAGCGTCGCGGACTGCGCGGTATCGATGACTTCGGAGGATTGATGCAGCGGACACCGCTTCTTTGCGGCTGGATGAGCGTCGCCATGTTTTCGTCGCTCGGTCTGCCGGGTCTTAACGGTTTCATTGGCGAGTTTCTGATCTTCAAAGGCTCGTTTGCCATTGCGGCATCCTTCACGGCCATTGCGGTGATTGGCTTGCTTGTTACAGCGATCGTTTTCGTGCGCGCGATGCAAGCACTCTTCAGTGGGCCGCTGGCAGAGAGTTGCACCGCTTTTCCCGATCTCTTGCCGAGGGAACAGGTTGCCATCATCCCTGTGACACTGCTCATGTTCGCCATCGGTCTCGCACCGCAATTCATATTCAACATTTTCAACGCGACCGTCGTTCAAATGGCGCGGCTATTTAGTTGAAGTCATCGCGAATGAGCAAGCAGATCATTCCCGCTGAGCAAATCGCGTTACGGATCCGGCATTTTCGCGGGGAAAAGGTGCTGCTCGATTTTGATCTAGCCGCTCTCTATGGCGTAGCGGTCAAAGTCTTGAATCAATCAGTGAAACGAAATCGCGAGCGATTCCCGAACGACTTCATGTTCCAACTCAGTACTGAGGAAGCGCGGCTTTTGAGGTCCCAACTTTCGGCATTGGAGAATCAACAAACCGTTGAAAATGAGGGCGCTGAACGAAACTGGTCACAATTTGTGACCAGCACTCGTAAATACCGGGGCACCAAATATCGGCCCTACGCATTCACCGAACAAGGCATTGCCATGTTGTCGAGTGTCTTGAACAGCAAACGCGCTGTGAAAGTCAACATCGCGATCATGCGTGCGTTTGTGAAGCTGCGCTGGGCGCTCGAAACGAATGGCGAGCTTGCGAAAAAGTTTTCGGAACTGGAGAGGCGTGTTGACAAGCATGACGAGGAAATCGCTACGATCCTGGAAGCGATTCGGCAGTTGATGGCCCCGCCAGAAAAACCGCGACGCGAAATTGGATTTCATGTGCGCGAAAATGCGGCGCACTACCGAACGCAGAAGAAAGCTGGGCATGTCTGATCGAGTGAGGTCGCACTTTCAGATCGGTTGGCGGCTATTCAAAGCGCGCGCCGGAGTTTTTGTCGTCTCGATGATTCTGCTTTTTTTGTCAGGGATCGTTGTCGCCCTTTTAGTCCTGCATCGATCAGGTTTCGCAATCTGGCTGATCGCTCTGCTAGCCTGGCTGCTAGTGTGCTCCGGCATGATTGTCGGGCTGCATGCAATGGCACTGAAAAGTGTTGATGGCCGGGCTCCGCGTGTCGACGACTTATTTGGGTCCCTTGTACTGGGGCCAGCGTACCTGCTCGCGCTCGCCTTCTACTGCGCAGCTGTGAGTCTCGGCTTTGCGCTCCTGATTGTTCCGGGAATTTATCTCGCCGTTCGCTACTGCTTATTTGCCCAGATCATTACGGACAAATCAGCCGGCCCTTTGGCGGCTCTGCGAGATGCTGCCGTATTGGCGCGCGGCAACTACTCGCAACTGGGCGGGTTGTTTCTCATTGCTTTTTTGCTTAACGCGGCCGGAGCCGCAATACTCGGCCTCGGGCTGGTCATTTCTTTTCCAGTGTCGCTTCTGGCAATTGCCGGATTTTATCACTCTCTTCAGCCGGCTACCGCATGATCGCCTGGACGATTTACCTCACGTTCGCGGGCGCAGTAGTGCTGCTCGTTTTTCCTGGCGTTGTGGCGCGCTGGATTGCGCTGCTAACAGCCATCGCCGGTTTGGTCTTGGGCATCGTTGCATTTGTTCGCACACCTGTTGCCGATCTTGCTCACTTCATGACGATCGTCAGCGTGCCATGGGTGCCACCGCTGGGAATGAATTACCATCTCGCTGTTGATGGCGTCAGTCTTACGATGGTTCTGGTCACGGGCATCTCGGCTGTAAGCACCGTGTTGTTTTCATGGGATGTCAATCATCGCCAGCGCGAATTTTTCTTCTGGTTGCTTCTCGTTGTCGGAGGCTGTTACGGCGTTTTCCTCAGTGCCGATTTGTTTTTGCTCTTCGCATTCTACGAACTGGTCATCGTGCCGAAGTACTTTCTCATCGCCATCTTCGGATCGACCAACAAGGAGTACGGCGCGATGAAGCTGACTCTCTACTCGTTCTTCGGAGGGATGTTCGTTTTTGCCGGGATTCTCGTCGCTTACGCGACCGCTGGCTCTCTGGATTTGAATCAACTGATGCAATTCCACTTTAGTCCGCAGCTGCAATCATGGGCATTTCCCGTGTTGTTCCTCGGATTCGCTGTGCTTGCGGGCATCTGGCCATTGCATACATGGGCACCGACGGGCCACGTTGCCGCGCCCACCGCAGGCTCGATGTTGCTTGCCGGCATCGTGATGAAACTTGGTGCTTACGCAGGCCTGCGCGTAGCGATGAATCTGTTCCCGGAGGGATTCCATGCATGGAGCAAATGGATCGCCGTCCTTGCCGTGATCGGAATTGTTTACGCGGCAGCGGTAGCATTGCGCCAGCATGATCTGAAATTCGTCATTGGCTATTCGAGCGTGAGCCACATGGGTTTCGTGCTACTGGGTCTGGCCACGGCAAACGCACTCGGTGTTTCCGGAGCTGTTCTGCAAATGTTTTCGCACGGGGTGATTGCGGCACTGCTGTTCGCGGTTGCCGGACGGATGCTCTATCGACGCACTCATACTCGCGAACTCGACGCGCTCTCGGAAATGAATCTGAGCCATGCGCTGCCCTTCGCCGCGTTCACTTTCGTGATTGCATCTGCTGCGTCGATGGGCATCCCCGGTTTCAGCGGATTCGCCGCGGAAATCATAATCTTGATTGGCGCATGGAAAACCTATCCGATTGCGGTTTGGATCACCGGCGCCGGCATGGTCCTTGTAGCGGCTTTCACCTTGCGCGCGCTCGTGAAGTCTTTCTTTGGTGAGGTGCGCATGCAAACAGGCCGCGTTTCTACAGACGCCGATTGGAATGAGCAATCGATCACACTCGCTGAGAAGTGCGGCGCTTGTTTGCTCATGGTCGCCACGCTTGCGGTCGGACTTTATCCCAAAATTCTGCTCGATCGCATTCAACCCGCGGTTGAAGCGATGAGGTTTCTAAAATGAGATCCCTGGCTTCAACGACGTCGTATCTGGAGCTGCTCAGGCTTGTGTCGCCTGAAGCCGTTGTCGTGATCACCGCCCTCGCCGTGCTCACGATTGGACTGATGAGCAGGGGAGCCACGGTAGTGGCAGGCGTGTCCCCTGCAAAACCGCCGGCGGGAGCAGCCGGCACGGCTGCCGCCACAGGCTGGTGCTCGTTGGTTGCCGCCCTCGGGGTTGTCATTGCAATAGCCGCGGTGCTGATGTTGCCGCGAAATACGGGCCTTTTCGGTGGGATGCTTGTGATCACACCGCTCACCTCGCTTTTCAAAATCATTTGCCTCGTGCTTGCCTTTTTCACGGTGTGCCTGGTGCGATCAGAAAAATCCCTGCGGCATCCAGGCGAATATCTGGCGCTTATTCTTTTGGCAACCGTGGGTCTCATGTTGCTCGTGGGAAGTGAAGAGCTGCTCATGATTTTCATCGGGCTCGAACTGCTGGGCCTTTCGCTTTATGTGATGGCTGGATTCGACAAGACCGATGTGCGATCCGCGGAAGCAGGTCTGAAATATTTTCTGTTCGGCAGCACCTCCAGCGCGTTCACGCTTTTCGGAATCAGTTTGATTTATGGCATGTCGGGGAGCACCGGTCTCGCTGCGATCTCGGACAAATTGGCGGCCACGCCGGTGCAACCCTTGCTTGCGACAGGCATCATCATGACGCTCATCGGGTTCGCGTTCAAAATTGCTGCTGCGCCGTTTCATTTGTGGGCGCCTGACGCGTATCAGGGAGCCCCCATTCCGAGTGCAACGTTTATTGCCTCCGGATCAAAGGTCGCCTCGTTCGTTGTTCTTGGAAAAATCGTGCTCGTGGGCTTTGGCCCATTGCATGGCAATGCAGGATGGCACGCGATGGTTGCGGGCTGGTCGCCGGTTCTCGCTGTGCTCGCAGCGTTGTCGATTCTAATCGGCAATCTCGTCGCACTGGCGCAAAGCAATGTTCGGCGTCTGCTTGCCTACTCCGCGGTCGCGCATGCCGGCTATACGCTGCTTGGACTGGTCGCCGGAAGCCGGGATGGATTCTCGGCGACACTTTTCTACGCGGCTGTTTACGCGATCACGCTCGTCGGTGCGTTCGGAGTCGTCGCAGTCGTGCGTAGTGAAACTGGTGGCGACGATCTTAAAAACTTTTCCGGACTGGCCGGGCGTGAGCCGTTGCTAGCCGGTTGCATGGTTGTCTTCATGCTCTCCCTGGCTGGCATACCTCCGCTGGCCGGATTTTTCGGGAAGTTCTATTTGTTCAGTGCTGCGCTGCGCGCTGATGGAAATTATGGCCTGCTCTGGCTGGTCGCGTTGGCGCTACTTGGCAGTTTCGTCTCGCTCTATTACTACCTAATCGTGCTGAAAGCGATTTTCGTTGACGAGCCCTCGCTTACGCCATCTTCATCGGCCGATTGCTCGTCGTCCGATTTGCTGCAGCGAATCACGGTGGCTGTGCTCGCTGCGGCAATTCTCCTTCTCGGCCTAATGCCAGACCCCCTAGCGGCACGAATTCTTGCTGCCGTGTCCTGACAATTTTCGACAAAAAAGTGTGATTAACACTTGACTATCGCGGTATAAGTTTTGCAATCAAATCGAGGAAGCACAGACTGGAAGAGTTGATGAAGTAAAGATGGGAAACGTCAGCCAGTTCATTGATCGGCATTTCCGTCACTTCAACGCGGCAGTACTCAAAGATGCCGCTGACGCCTACACCGCGCACCTTAAGGGAGGCGGGAAAATGATGATTACGCTCGCCGGGGCAATGAGCACTGCCGAACTGGGAATGTCTATCGCAGAAATGATTCGGCAGGACAAAGTGCACGCTATTACCTGCACCGGCGCCAACCTCGAGGAGGACCTCTTCAACCTCGTCGCACGCAGCCAGTATGAACGGATTCCTCATTATCGCGAATTGACTGCGCAACATGAGGAAGAACTCCTGCGGCGTCATTTGAATCGCGTGACCGACACCTGCATTCCGGAAGAGGAAGCCATTCGTCGAATCGAGAGGGTGGTCATAGACGACTGGATCGCCGCGGCGAAGAAAAAAGAGCGCGGTTTTCCGCACGAATTCCTTTTTAGGATACTAAGAGAGTGCCGGCTGAAGAAATTTTACGAGATTGACCCTGCCGACAGTTGGATGATCGCCGCCGCGCACAAGAATCTCCCAGTTTTTGTGCCTGGCTGGGAAGATTCTACATTGGGAAATATTTATGCCGCGCGCTGCATGACAGGCGCCATCACCGATGTGCACACTGTTCGCTCCGGTATCGAGTACATGATCGTTCTGGCGAAGTGGTATCGACAGATGTCGCAGGACTCGTCCATTGGCTTCTTCCAGATTGGCGGTGGGATTGCAGGCGATTTTCCGATTTGCGTTGTGCCCATGCTCAATCAAGACGTGGTCACCACACTTGTGCCCGAGTGGGGCTATTTTTGTCAGATCAGCGATTCAACAACCAGCTTCGGCTCGTACTCCGGTGCAGTGCCTAACGAAAAGATCACTTGGGGAAAACTGAACATCGATACACCGAAGTTCATAATCGAGTCCGACGCCACAATTGTCGCCCCGCTCATTTTTGCCAAAATCTTGGGCTGGTAATCGCTATTCACCCGGTAGCGGCCGCTACAGTCCCATCGCAGCGCTGCAAATCGCCAAGCGAAGACAAAACATTCGTAACACCATTATCCATGGTGAGGATAAAGCGCTGCGAACGTTTCAAGACTGAGAAAGACCATATGAAACGTAATCGGTATCCAGACAATTCCGAGCACTCCCATTGATGCGAATACATCCAATGAAGAGAAGGCTGCTATCAAAGGAGCACCGTGCGCCAGTGCTCCAACGACATGCCACTTTTTGGTATTCGCCTGACCGGCCCCAAGGATCAAAAGCACAGCAATAATAGTCATTAGGAGATAAGCCTGGATGAGGCCGACCCAGGCAATGGGGTTCTGGTGCATAAAGCCGAACGGCCCGATTCCAATCATCCAGCCGACGGTCGTAACGGCGGCGCTCCCTAACGCGACGAGCGTCAGGATCGCGCCGTGAATCCAGAGTAGGCGTCGCCGAAACGTAGCAATACCTGAAGCAGATGGCGCAGTCAGATTTGTATCCTCCGACAAACGCCAGTCGGCGCTGTCTTGTTGCTTTACTGCCAATGGCCTGCAATCCAGACCCAGCCACCGGGGCGCCGCACCCAGTGACCTTCGACCCAAACTGCCGTCGTTCTTGGACGGACTACCCAACTGCCCGGCACCCAGACGTAGTCGGCTCCCGTCCATCGCCAATAGCCGCTCGTCCAAATGTATCCCGGTCCCGGTGCCACTGTCTGCGTTTCAACTCGGACCCGCGGCGGCGCCCTTGTCACCACTACCTCGCGGGCTGGACCCGTTGTTGTGACTTGCTGTGTCGTTGTTGTCGTCGTTACGGTCGCTGGTTCCTCTGCACAGCCAAGCAGTGCTAACAGCACTAGCATCACCAAATAAAAGCTTATTCTCATGTCACGCCTCCTAACGGATTCGTTTGGCGATCACGTCCCGGCTTTGTCGAAAATCAAGGGATCGACCCGCGCTCGATAGCGGAAAAGCAGTTTTGATCCGATGGTCTGAAATGCTTTATATCGTTGCCACGCCGATCGGCAACTTGGGCGACATCACGTTGCGCTCGCTCGAAGTCCTGAAGTCGGTTGATCTAGTCGCAGCCGAGGACACGCGGCATTCCGGAATGTTGATGAAGCATTTCGGAATCAAGAAACCATTTATCAGTTATCACGAACATAACGAAGCAAAGCGGACGGCCGAACTCATTGAACGCCTCGCGGCGGGCGAAACCGTCGCGCTGATCACTGACGCAGGTACACCCGGCCTATCCGATCCGGGATTGCGTCTTATTCGTGAATGTATTCAGCGGGACCTTTCATTCACGATCATCCCGGGGCCATCATCGATCCTGACCGCTCTCGTCGGGTCCGGTTTTGCGACTGAAAAATTCTCTTTCCGCGGATTTGTGCCGGTTAAAGCGGGACGACGAGAGCGCGAGTTGCGATCTGCCGCTGAATCCGGTGAAACAGTCATTTTTTTCGAGTCGCCTTATCGATTAACCAAGACACTCGCCGCCTGCATCGACGTAATGCAGGATCGACAACTTTGCGTCGCGCGAGAGCTAACAAAAAAATTCGAAGAATTCCGGCGCGGCACCGCCGGTGAGCTCCTTACGCATTACGAGACCCACCCGCCGAAGGGCGAGATCGTGTTTGTGATTTCCGCGCCGTAATAGTCGCGTTGGCTGCTGCGGATAGACCGCGAAAATCGTCAAACCCGGCAAAGAGCGGAGCGGCGGCGCCGCGCGGGCGAATAAACAAGCCGCAATCGTCGTCAAACTCCGTCACTCAAATCAGCGTACACGTTTTGGAAACAATGCGACCCAAAATTGCCTCTCCAGGAACTCCCGCACACTCTTGCGGTCTCGTTGCGTTCCCCGTCTCCCTGGCGATTGCCACTGACGGGGCTCTACCTGCCCCAAAAAATCGCCGCAGGACGAGTCCGTCCAAATGGCGGACTTTCACGAACAAAGGAGCCGCGCGGGGCGATTATGATGTAATGACCCGCTCGCTTTGGTTGCTCAGGCCTTTGCTCGCGGGACTCATCATCACCCTGCTGCAACTTGCGATGGCGATGGGACTGCTTGCCCCGGAAGGGTCCTTTTCGGAGCGCTACGCCACGCTGGTCCAGCACGACAGTTATTGGTTTATGAACATCGTGGATCGCGGATACCAGACGATTGTCCCGCCCATCGATCACAAGGTAATGGAAGTATCAAATGTCGCATTTTTTCCCGCTTATCCTGCGATTGCGGCTGCGTTCCGCTATGGACTTAACATCAGCACCGGCACAGCTCTGTTGATCACTGCTCAGCTCGCTGCCTGGGGGTTCTGGAGTTATTTCTTTCTTTTTTGCAGGCGCTGGAATATTTCGACCGCACTGCAAAGTTGCGGCGCATTATTAATCGCCGCCCATCCTGCAGCGTTTTTTCTGATTGCCGGCTATTCTGAGTCGCTGTTTTTAATGGCGCTGCTTGGCTTCATTTATTGGAGTATTGAGGAAGGGCGATCCGCGAAATTCTGTGCGGCCGCACACGGCATTGTGATGTCGGCAACGCGGATTGTCGGAATTGTATGCGCGGCATTTCCCTTGGTGCGCTCGGTTTTTCAAACTCGATGGCGCGGCTTATTTGAGCCGAAGCCGTGGTTTCGCAAGGAGAAGCCGGCGATCGTCATGACGCTGGTTGCAGGTTTCGGCGCCGTAGGATTTTTCACTTATTCTCAACTGCGCTGGGGCCACTGGGATATTTATATGCTTACGCAGGCAGCCGGCTGGGGAATCGTTCCCGATTATTTGGCGGTGTTTAAGCCCTCTAGTTATCGCTGGTTCGTTCCGGCACTGAACGATCCGACCGAGGCGAGCCAAATGTCGATGACGTTGGGCGCCGTGCTGTTTATCGGTATCGCTATTTGCGAACTGTCGATTAGAAGGTGGGCCGGTTTACCGATTCGCGCTGGCATCTATTTCTGCGCCTTCGTGATCTATTACCTCTCCGTCAGCGGCGTCGCCTGCGTGGATATGGAAAGCATGCTCCGCTACGAATTTTGCGCGCACGCGCTGATCGTGCTGGCGTTTTTGAATTTTGTGCGCCAGTTTCGCGTGCCGCCGGTGCTCGTTAGGGCGTTCGGCATCGCGGCAGTGGCGCTGCTCAGCGCCGCTGGGCTATGTGTGCAGGGCTGGTACGTCTGGAATTTCACCCGAGGAAACTGGGTTGCCTAGAAGAAGATGAAAACAAGAGTGGTCATTATTGGAGCGGGTCCGGCGGGTTTAACAGCCAGCTATCTTCTGTCAAAGGAGGAAGTCGATGTCGTTGTTCTGGAAGCCGATCCCGTTTACGTCGGCGGAATCTCCCGGACGGTGACTTACAAGGGTTTTCAGTTCGACATCGGCGGCCACCGTTTCTTTTCCAAGTCGAAGGCGGTTGAAGATCTGTGGACCGAGATTTTGCCTAACGACATGCTCGTGCGTCCGCGTTCGTCGCGCATTTTTTACGACGGCAAATTTTTCTCCTATCCGTTAAGACCGTTCGAAGCACTGCTCAAGCTTGGCATCTTCAGGTCTGCGCTTTGCATTCTTTCATGGATGAAAGCCCGTCTGTTTCCCGTGCGGAATCCGCGCAATTTTGAAGAGTGGGTAAGCAATCAATTCGGCAAACGTCTCTTCAACACTTTCTTCAAAAGCTACACAGAAAAAGTGTGGGGCATGAACTGCAAAGAAATTTCGGCGGACTGGGCTGCGCAGCGCATCAAAGGACTCTCGCTCGGCAGCGCCATCAAGAATGCGCTTATCCCGCAGCGCTATAATGGCGATCGCACGAAGGTAATTAAGACGCTGATCAATTCGTTTCGTTATCCAAGGAGAGGCCCTGGCATGATGTGGGAGGCGTGCGCGGAAAGAATGAAGGGGTTGGGCGGCAAGCTAGAGATGAGCTGCAGAGTAACCCGCTGTTCTTACGACGAAGCCGCTGGCACGTGGATCATCCACTACAAAGATCGAGAAGATCGGTTACACACGATCGAAGCCGAGCACATCATCTCATCCGCTCCGATGCGTGAACTGGTTTGTGGTTTATCGCCTGCTGTCAGCGAGCGAACAAAGCACGCTGCCGAGAGCCTTAAGTATCGCGATTTCCTCACCGTGATGTTGATCTTGAAAGATCGACACATGTTTGATGACAACTGGATCTACATTCATGATCCAAGCGTCAAGGTTGGTCGTGTCCAAAACTTCCGGTCGTGGTCACCGGAGATGGTGCCCGAACCGGACAAGGTTTGTTACGGCCTCGAATATTTCTGTTTTGAACACGACGGAGTCTGGGATTCGAGCGATAGCGATTTAATCGAGCTCGCCAGGCGCGAGCTTGTTCAGATTGGCTTGGCCAGGGAAGGGGACTTCGTAGACGGCTGCGTCGTTCGCCAGAAAAAGGCATATCCCGTTTACGACGACGATTACGCACGACATGTCGCCACGATCCGGCAGGAATTGGACACGTGTTATCCAAATCTGCATCTCGTCGGTCGCAACGGCATGCACAAATACAACAACCAGGACCACGCCATGGTGACGGCGATGTTGTGCGTCGAAAACATTCTCGCTGACACAAGGCTTTACGATCTCTGGCAGGTTAACAGTGACGCTGAATACCACGAAGCGGGACCTGCAGCGGCTGAAGAAGCAAGCGGACCCGGACTACGGCTTGTTCCTACACGGGTCGTCGCCGCGCCCGAGCTCGCGCCAGAAGGGTAGCGCGCGGATCTCGCGTGCTGGCGAACGCGTCCGCGCAGTCGCAAAGTTCGTTCGTGCATGGCTTCCAAGCCAACCACCGCGAGCCGAAAAACTGTTTCGGCGCGACGCCGAGATCGACACGCCAGACGCGTGCCCTACCCATTCTGGAGGTCTTCGACCGGTGGACAGGAACAGAACAGGTTTCGATCACCGTACACGTTGTCGATCCTGCCGACAGCGGGCCAGAATTTGTGTTCACGCGTCCACTGCGCAGGAAACGCTGCTTCCTCGCGAGTGTAGGGATGGTCCCAATTTTCGGAAGCGATTTGCCGCGCAGTGTGCGGCGCGTTTTTCAACATATTGTTTTCCGGGTCCATTTTTCCCTTCGCGACCGCTTCGATCTCTGCATGAATGGAGATCATCGCGTCGCAAAAACGGTCGAGCTCGTGTTTTGGTTCGCTCTCCGTTGGCTCGATCATCATTGTCCCGGCGACCGGCCAGGACACCGTCGGCGCGTGAAAGCCGTAGTCCATCAGCCGTTTTGCTACGTCTTCCACCTCGATGCCTGCGTTCTTCCATTGGCGAAGATCGACGATGCACTCATGCGCAACGAGTCCGCGTTTGCCTTTGAAGAGTACAGGGAAATAAGAATCGAGGCGTTTCGCGATGTAATTGGCACTTAGAATCGCGACTTCGCTTGCACGCTTCAATCCCTCCGCGCCCATCATCCGGATATACATCCATGTAATCGTCAGAATGCTGGCGCTGCCATAGGGCGCGGCAGAAATGTTGCCGCCTTTGCCTCCTCCGTGACGGTAATCAGAGCCGCTGCCAGTCCGCGGATGCTTCCCATGTTGTCCTTCGCCAAACAGGATCCGGCCGCTCTCGGGATCGAGAATGAATTCTCGCGGTAGATGCGGCGCGAGGTGCTTGGCCACACCAATCGGCCCGATACCCGGGCCGCCGCCGCCGTGCGGAATGCAGAATGTTTTGTGCAAGTTTAAATGACAAACGTCGGCGCCGTAGTCTCCGGGCCGGCAAAGGCCGACCTGAGCGTTCATGTTTGCGCCGTCCATGTAAACCTGCCCGCCATGCGCGTGCACAATGTCGCAAATTTCGCGAATCGTAGGTTCAAAGACTCCATGGGTTGAGGGGTAAGTCACCATCAGCGCGGCGAGATCGCGCGCGTGCCCTTCGGCTTTGGCGCGTAAATCGGCAAGATCGATGTCCCCATCCCTCAAGCAGGCGACGGAGACAACCCTAAACCCAGCCATGTTTGCGCTGGCCGGGTTTGTGCCGTGGGCCGAGGTCGGTATCAGGCAAATGTTGCGGTGGGCTTCGTTGCGCGAAGCGTGATACTCGCGAATCGCCAGCAGGCCTGCGTATTCGCCCTGCGATCCGGCATTCGGCTGCAATGAAATCGCATCGAATCCAGTGATTTCAGCAAGCCAGTTTTCGAGCTGTTCGCACATCTCTGTATAACCAGCTGTTTGTTCTGTGGGCGCGAACGGATGCAGCTTGGAAATTTCGGGCCACGAAATCGGAAACATTTCCGCAGTGGCATTCAATTTCATCGTGCACGAGCCGAGCGGGATCATGGACGTAGTCAGTGAAAGGTCTCGTGATTCGAGCTTCTTGAGATAACGCAGTATTTCCGTCTCAGTGTCGTGCGTGTTGAAGACCGGGTGGGCAAGAAATTCGGAAGTGCGGATTGCGGGTTGCGGAATGCGGATTGGCGGTTCGCCCAGATTGTCATCGGCGAAATCGCGCACGGCTGTCCCGCGAAAGACCGACATCAAGAGCTCGATATCGCGCGCCGTAGTTGATTCGTCGAACGAAATACCGACTGCGTGCGGGCCAAGTGCGCGCAGATTGCAGTCCGCTTTTTCCGCGTGCTCCAAAATGACCTCGCTCGAATCAACCTCGACGCGAATTGTGTCGAAGAAATTTTCGTGCACGATTTTCAATCCTAATGCGCGCAGACCATCTGCGAGTTGACTTGTTAGGCGATGAACTCGCTCGGCGATTGCACGCAATCCACGGGGGCCATGATAGACCGCATACATCGACGCGATCACAGCCAGAAGAACCTGCGCCGTGCAAATGTTGCTCGTCGCTTTGTCGCGACGAATGTGTTGTTCGCGCGTTTGCAGCGCGAGTCGATAAGCGGGTTGGCCTTCTGCATCATGTGAAACGCCCACCAGCCGGCCGGGCATGTGGCGTTTGTATTGATCGCGCGTGGCGAAGTATGCCGCGTGCGGGCCGCCAAATCCGAGGGGAACGCCGAAGCGTTGCGTGTTACCGACCGCAGCATCAGCGCCGAATTCTCCGGGCGGTTTCAATAATGTCAGCGCAAGAATATCGGCGGCGACCACGACAAGGGTGCCGGCATCATGCGCCTGCTTTATGAAGTCTGTATAATCGTAAATTGCGCCATCGGTTGCCGGATACTGGACCAGTGCGCCGAAAACGGTCTTGTCGAACTTGAACCGCGAGTAATTGCCAATGCGAATCTCGATGCCGAGTGGTTTTGCGCGTGTTTGCACAACGGCAATCGTTTGTGGGTGACAATTGTCAGCGACAAAAAATGTTTTGCGGTTCGGAACGACCGCATGACAAAGCGCCATGGCTTCAGCCGCAGCCGTGGCTTCATCAAGCAGCGAGGCATTGGCAATCTCGAGCCCCGTCAAGTCGGCGATCATGGTTTGAAAATTGAGGAGTGCTTCAAGCCGGCCTTGCGCGAGTTCAGCCTGATAAGGTGTGTAAGCGGTATACCAGCCCGGGTTTTCCAGAATGTTTCGCTGAATGACCGGCGGCGTAATGCAATCGGAATAGCCACAGCCGATGAATGAGCGCGCGATCTTATTCTTTCTGGAAATCGCGCGGAGCTCGGCCAGCGCTTCCATCTCCGATTTCGCTTCGGGCAAGTTCAGGTCTCTATCCAGCCGGATATTTCGTGGAACAGCGGCTTCGACCAGGGAATCGAGATCTTCGAAGCCGACCTCGCACAGCATGACGCGCACTTCTTCTTCGTTCGTGCCAATATGGCGGCGCGCGAAGGAATTTGGATCGATTGTTTCTTCACGCCGTTGCATGGGAGCAGACTACGGAAAGCGAATCGCGCTTCAAGTCGGGCTCAGGTCGCGGTGATTGATCTCAATCGCCCGCGCGGTTCGGTGAACTGCCCCTACCATTTACGTCGCGTCGTGAATTTCCACGCCGCGGCTTTTCAATAGGGCGCGCAGTTCAGCCAGGTGTTGATGGTTGCGGGTTTCGACCGTGCAAAGAACGTTCACTGCCGAGACGTCAGGGCTGGCGAAAGCCCGATCGTGCACGACCTGCTTAACACTTGCTCCTGTTGAAGCAATTTGAGCTGCGAGATCGGCCAGCCCGCCGGGTCGATCGCTAATCACGGCAGTAAATCGGCCAAGTCGCCCATCCGCGACCAGGCCTCGTTCAATTACGCGGCTGAGCACATTCGGATCGATGTTCCCGCCGCAAAGCAACAACACCACTCGCTTGCCGGTTAGTTCTTTTAACCTTCCGGACATGCACGCGGCGAGCGGAGTGGCAGCGGCTCCTTCGACGACGCTCTTTTCTAATTCAACCAGACGAAGGATCGCCAGAGCGATCTCTTCTTCAGTCACTGTGGTAGTCAGATCGACGAGCGATCGCGCAATTTGGAATGCATTCGCGCCAACCTCCGGAATGGCGAGCCCGTCTGCGAGCGTCGGGCGCATCGTGATTTTTGTCGGTTTGCCGGCTTCAAGCGCGGCTGAGAAGCTCGCTACGTTCTCGGCCTCGACAGCGACAATTTTCGTGTCCGGCCGCAGGCTTTTAACTGCCAACGAAACGCCGGCGAGCAAACCGGCTCCGCCGACGGGAACAATCACGGCCTCAACATCAGGAACCTGTTCGACGATTTCGAGGCCCATCGTTCCCTGTCCAGCAATGATCGCGGGATCGTCATAACCGTCGATATAGGCAAGGCCGTTTTCCGCCGCGATTTCATGTGCACGCGCCTTTGCTTCGCCGAAACCTTCTCCGTGCAGAATGACAGTTGCAGCGAGTTGCTGGCACGTGCTGACTTTTATGAGGGGGGCGAATTTTGGCATCACTACTGTTGCGGGTATGCCGAGTAAGCTGCCCTGATAAGCGAGCGCTTGAGCGTGGTTGCCTGCGGAAGCGGCGATGACCCCGCGCTTCTGCTGGTCGCGCGACAGTTGTGCAAGCGCATTGCGCGCGCCGCGTTCCTTGAAGCTTCCGGTGCGCTCCAAGTTATCCAGCTTGCAGAAAATTTTCATGCCGGTGATTTCGCTCAGCGAAATGGAGGGCGGACAAGGTGAATAATAAACCGCGTCCGCAATTCGTTTGCGCGCCGCTTCGATGTCCTGAAATGTGACCAAGCGTTTAACTCTCGAGCGCAGCCTGCGCAGCTGCCAGTCGTGCAATTGGAATCCGGAATGGGCTGCAACTTACGTAATCCAAACCCAGCCGGTGACAGAACTTGACGCTCGCAGGCTCGCCACCGTGTTCGCCGCAAATCCCCAGTTTGATGTTTGGCCGGGTCTTGCGTCCGAGGTCGCGCGTTATTTCCATCAGGCGGCCGACGCCTTTCTGATCGATCGACGCAAACGGATTTGATTCGACGATATCGAGCTCGGCGTAAGCGGGAAGAAAGCTTCCGGAATCGTCCCGACTCATTCCGAGTGTCGTTTGGGTGAGATCGTTTGTGCCGAAACTGAAAAACTCGGCGTCGCGCGCGATCTGGTCTGCCACCAATGCCGCACGCGGGATCTCGATCATCGTCCCGACAAGATAAGTAAATTTCGCGTTCGTTTCCTTCGCCACTTCACCGGCTACACGCCGGACGATGTCGATTTGAAGCTTCAGTTCGCGCGGAAATCCAACCAGAGGAATCATGATTTCAGGGCGGACCTTAATTCCTTTGGCCTGTACTTTGGCAGCTGCTTCAAAGATCGCTCTTGCCTGCATTTCAGAAATTTCGGGATAAACGATGCCGAGCCGGCAACCTCGGTGACCGAGCATCGGATTAAACTCGTGCAACTCGTGCACGCGGCGCGCGATTTGTTCAACCGCGACGCCTAGCTTGTTTGCAAGTTCGTTTTGTTGCGCGTGATCGTTCGGCAAAAATTCATGAAGCGGTGGATCGAGAAAACGAATCGTGGCGGGCAAACCTTTTAAAGCCGTGAAGATGCCAATGAAATCGTTGCGCTGATAAGGAAGCAGTTTCGCCAGGGCACGTGCCCGCTCGTCCTTGGTGCCAGCAAGAATCATCTCTCGCATGGCGTCGATGCGATTGCCTTCGAAGAACATGTGCTCTGTGCGACAGAGCCCGATGCCTTCCGCACCGAATGCGACTGCGTTTGCAACCTGCTCGGGCGTATCCGCGTTTGTGCGCACGCCCAGTGAACGAAATTCGTCTGTCCACTTCATCAGCTTTCCGTACTCCTGATAAATGACGCTCTTTTTTGGGTCGAGGGAGCGATCGATCAGCACCTGGACGATTTCCGACGGCGCAGTTGCGACTTCGCCGGCAAACACCTCTCCCGCGGTGCCGTCGATGGAGATGTAATCGCCTCGATTTAAGGTCGTGCCATTCGCGCTGAGGGTACGCTTCTGGTAATCAATTTGAATCCCCGTTGCGCCGCAGACACACACCTTTCCCATTTGCCGCGCAACGAGGGCCGCGTGTGAAGAAACGCCGCCGCGTGAAGTTAGGATGCCTTCCGCAGCAATCATGCCGCGCAGGTCTTCAGGCGAAGTTTCAACGCGGGCAAGCACGACCTTTTCGCCCTTCTCGGAACGCACCACGGCTTCCTCTGCGTTAAAGACGACGCGACCACAAGCAGCGCCCGGCCCGGCGGCCAGGCCGGTGCCGATCTTTTTCGCTTGTTTCGCTGATTGCCGGTCGAAAACCGGCGCCAAAAGATGAGCCAGCGAATCGGCCGGAATGCGACGCACCGCATCTTTTCTTGTGATTAATTTTTCACCGACCATATCAACCGCAATACGGACGGCGGCGTGACCGGTGCGTTTGCCGTTGCGAGTTTGCAAAATGTAGAGGCGCTTTTCCTCCACTGTGAACTCGAGGTCCTGCATGTCCTTAAAGTGACGTTCAAGGGTCGCGCGGACCTTCATGAGCTCTTTGTGAGCTGCGGGCATTTCCTTCGCCAAATCGGCAATTGGATGAGGGGTGCGCACGCCCGCAACCACGTCTTCGCCCTGGGCGTTGATCAAATACTCGCCGTAAAAAACTTTTTCACCGGTCGCAGGATCGCGCGTAAATGCGACCCCGGTTGCGCTCGTTTCGCCCATGTTCCCGAACACCATCGTCTGCACATTCACGGCCGTTCCCCAGTCGTGCGGGATGCCGTATTTCCGGCGGTAAACCATCGCGCGATCATTCATCCACGAGCCAAAAACCGCTCCGATCGCGCCCCAAAGCTGCGCTTGCGGATCTTGGGGGAAAGATTTTCCGGTGCGCTCTTTAATCAATGCTTTGAACCGTTGCACAAGCTCCTTGAGATCGGCGACTGTCAATTTGACGTCCGGAAAGTCGTGTTTGCCGTAGCGTTCGTCTTTTAGATGTTCGATCACGGTCTCGAACGGTTCATGGTCTTCGCCCGGCCGTTTCTGAACTCCCATGACCACGTCGCCGTACATTTGCAGGAAACGCCGGTATGAATCCCAGGCGAAACGTGCGTTGCTTGTTTTTTTCGCGACAATCTCCACCACCTCGTCATTCATCCCGAGGTTCAGGATGGTGTCCATCATCCCGGGCATGGAATCACGCGCGCCCGATCTTACGGAAACGAGCAAAGGTCGCTCCCTGTCGCCAAATTTTTTCCCGACGGATTTCTCGACTTTTGCCAGCGCCGCCGCGACCTCCGCCTCGAGCTCTCGCGGATAGGTCCGGTTATGAGCGTAAAAGTGGGTGCATACTTCGGTCGTGATGGTGAACCCCGGTGGCACCGGCAGGCCGATGCGCGTCATTTCGTGGAGATTCGCGCCTTTGCCACCCAGCAGCGATTTCATACCGCCTGATCCATCTGCGTGCCCGTCCCCGAAGTAATAAACGTAGCGTGGCTTTTTCGTTTTTTTCACTCGAGCGCGGCTACTCGCCTGTAATCTCGGTCTTTTTGATGTGCGCCGAGCTGATTTTCGAACCGTAGATTTGCGTCTTGTGGCCATATTTAGGATGCGAAAAAATCGCCAAGGAACGAACGGGCCAAAGTAGTTTCGAGTGTCGTCCTGTCAACGACCCTGAAAACTCGAAGAGTCGTGTTGTTTAGCGGTCAGACACGGTTACAGCCGACCTGGCTGCCCAGAAAGCCGAACCAGCGCCCAAGCGGGTTAAGCTGGTGCGCCTTCGTTGTTCGTCAGAACTTCAGCAATTGTTGCCGTAAAGTCATCGACGCCGGTACTCGGCACGATGATGCTGTTGCGGCGGCCATGAGCTTCTTCGGTGATGCGCAAGAACCTCCCGCGCTCGTTTTCTCGGAGCTCCACGTAGAAATGCTTGCGCTCTATTTGCAGTTCTCTCGCCTCGATGATGTTATCCATTTTCCTTTGAAGCCGCCGACTCTAACGCATCCATTTTGGGGAATGGAAGAAAAATCGGCAGAATTTGTGCAAATTCTTTGGGCCCGGGCGCGCCTAAGCCCCCCATGGGTTGCCAATCCCGCGCTGCAGCTTTCGATCTCAGGCGGACAGATATCACAATGCCATTAAGTTGCGGTGCTGGCTGCTCAATCTACAATCTCGTGCGCGTGTTGACTGAACGCGCTCGACCATGTCGCAACGAGTCGATCCAAGTTCCTATCAATCGCCTGAGGGCGAACGTCCGGCGGTTCCCGCCCCAATCGAATTGGAGCGGCGAGCGCATGACCCTTATGCGGCGTTCCGCTTTGGGGACTTCAGCTTGTTCACAGCCGGCAATCTGCTTTCGATCACCGGGCGCCTGATGCTGGCCGTGGCCGTGGAATGGGAGGTTTATGCGCGCACACGTTCGGCCACCGCGCTTGGGCTGGTCGGCCTGGTTATTGCCGTGCCGGTCGTGACACTGTCTTTGCCGGCCGGCCATTTGGCGGATCGGTTCAGTCGAAAGCGCATCATTCTGGTCTCGCAAATTTTTAGCCTGCTGACGTCGCTGGCTCTGGCTCTGGTTTCTTGGAGACATCTCGCCATTCCTGCGATTGCGCCATTGCGTGAAAGTAATCGCGTCCTGACGGCCATTGCCGGGTTTTTCGAACGGCATCACCCAATCTTCCATTTTGACGACGCATCGATTCCGTTGATTTATCTTCTTCTTTTTCTCGGAGCAGTGGCGCGCACTTTCAGTTGGGCGGCACGCAGTTCATTTTTTCCTACGTTGATTTCTCGTGATGCCTTTGCGAATGCGGTGACGTGGAATAACAGCGTTTTTCAAATTGGATCCGTTGTGGGCCCTGCGTTTAGCGGGTTGCTGATCGCTTACATCGGGTTCCCGTTTGTGTACCTATTGGATGCGCTTTGCGCGTTTTGCTTTTTCTTTCTGGTTCTCCCGATTCGGCGCAGCAAACAGAGGCGCGACCAGAGCGAGGCAGGCACCTGGAAGAGTCTCATGGCCGGACTCCGATTCGTGTTTCGCAGAAAAGTGATCCTGGCGACGATCACACTGGATCTGTTCGCGGTCTTGCTGGGAGGCGCGACCGCATTAATGCCGATTTTCGCAGATCAGATTTTGCACTGCGGCCCGGTTGGCCTTGGGTGGCTGCGAGCAATGCCAGCGATCGGTGCCTTTGCGATGGCGCTGGTGGTAGCACACCTGCCGCCAATGAAGCAGGCTGGTCAAGCTTTGCTCTGGTGTGTCTCCGGGTTTGGAATTGCCACTGTCCTGTTTGGCTTGTCTAAAATCTTCTGGTTATCGCTCGGCCTGTTACTTCTTCTCGGCGCATTCGATAGTGTGAGCGTGATTATTCGTGGTTCCATCGTGCAACTGGTCACGCCCGATGAAATGCGCGGACGCGTTTCGTCGGTGAACAATATTTTTATCGGCACATCGAACGAATTCGGTGCGCTGGAATCAGGATTGACCTCCGCGCTGTTTGGTCCGGTGATTTCGGTCGTTGCCGGAGGCATTGGGACAATCCTGGTTGTGTTGGGCGTTACATTTCATTGGCCGGAGACACGCAAAATCGGCGCGCTGGATAAGAATCTCCGCTAACGAGCGCACATATGAGACAAATACTGCAAGGGAGCTAAAACGCGCCGTGCAACGAGATCATTCCGTAAGGGGCGCCACCGTCCTGATGGTAGCGCACGTCAGAGCGATAAAAATCGAAGTTTCTGTACGGTTGATAGCCGACTTCGCCGGTGGCTGTGATAATCGGAGAAATTTTCCAGTCTAATCCTGCTCCGGTTCGCAATTCGCTATAGGTCAGGATCGTGTGGTTGAGCCGCGGGATTCCGTGTGAGTCCCCGAAATCGTCAGGTACACGGTAACTGGTTTGCTTTACATTCGCTCCTACGTATAGCGACACATCTCTGCTCATTTCAAACTGCAGACGCGGGGTTGGCAGCACGGCGTCTAGAAGCCATTGCGATGCGATTTTCCAGCGAACCCCCGCGGCAGGAAGCACCGGATATTTCCGTTCGATATCGACGCTCACGCCGAGAACGAGCTGCAGATTAGGGCTGTAAATGTACGTGCCTCCTATTAGGAAAGGAAAATTGAAACTGTCCCACGACAAATCATCGAACTCGGTATCGTAGACACCAGGCTGACCTTCGGCCCTCACAATGATTGAATCGGAAAACTGCATATCCAGTCCCATAACCAGGCCGACTGACTGCAGTGTATCCGGCAGTGGCGCACCGTCCGGAAGTCCGAACGACAACCGCTCCCACTCGGCGCCAATCCGCAGAACGCCAGGCTTAATTCGGGGAGTGAACACCAAATGCAGGATCGAATCGTTTTCGTAAAAATCGCGTACGCTTTTGTTAGGCCCGCGTTGGACGTCACCGTCGCCGACATAGGTGTCTTCGGCGGTATATTCAAAGGGGACGTGACTCACCGATTCGAACCAGTTACCAGTGTTTTCCTCCGCGAACATTCGCGTTGCAAATAGCAACGACGACGCTGCGCAAACAGCACAGAAAATTCGACACTCAAAGCGCTTCACTGGTCAACGGCCTCCACCCGTATCGCGACGAAAGAGTGTGACGGCTTTGGTTATGTTTTTCATCATCACCGACTCCGATCCGAGCCGCTCCACGCCGTGCAGGGTGCCTAGCGACGCGGCGGAGATCATGTCGCCGCGCCAGACAAGCGTGGAAGGTTTCCCTTCCACTGTAACAGGCCACATCTGATATAATGTGAGAGCAACGTAATAGCCGCCGCTTGCGTAATAGAGGACATCAGCAGCTTGATACGTCCCGCCCGCCCCACCGCGACTGTAAGATGCGCCCAGCGTTACCACGCCTTGATCATCCACATCGAGGAGCTCCCAATACAATTCGGGCTTGAGCGATCCAGCGCCGCGCCCAATGCCTGTAGCGCCAAGGAATCCTGAAAACTGATTGCGGATTTTCCCTTGCTCGCGCAACAATCCGTTTACTTCCTCGCTCGCTCGAATAGACGGACCGGCGTGATCGTAAGGTGGCTGACCGGACATTCCGCTGGACACAAAGCCTTTCGTTCGCGCAGCCAGCACATCCGCCCAGAATGCCGCAACTGATGCGGGTATAACGCCTCCACCGCCTCCGGCTCCTGCAGAAAACTTCTTTGCTTCCTCCCGGCTAATTTGGAGATCAGGACTGAGCTTTTGAGTCGCTGCAACGAATGAACGCACAGAGCTATTACCGGGCGCGTTTTTCAGTTGTTCAAAGCTTGCGGCTGTCGGGTTCAACGATAGATCAGAGTGTAGAAAAACCTTTAGTTCGCGATGCCTTGTTGGGTCCCACCGGCGTAGCGCCTCGTTTTGCTGGCTGGGCGAGCCCGGTGTTACGAAGCAGCTTTGCACGGCGAGAAATCGCGGATTACTCATCGGCGGTCCGTGCGCCGTCTTCACGTCGCTCTTCGCAAGCTGCGTCAGATCGACCTTGCCAAAAATGGAAAAAGAGGCGAGCTCTGAAACGGCGTCAGCGCATGCGGTTGTCAGGTCCAGGCGCAACACCAACAGTAAGAGTAACACGCCGCACGCCCTCACAGAGAAGCGCCGCTGGAGGTTCAGCATTCTAGGTTTCATGAGTAACATATGTGACGGCCAATGTCAGATGGTTGCAAATTTTTTGGATCATCGCAATAAAGTTTCTACATGAGCGAACCGGTGATCGTGCTCGACCATCTGAGCAAGAGTTTCGGTAACGTCCATGCTGTGCAGGATCTTTCTCTTCAAATCGAGGCGGGAACAATCTTTGGTTTTCTCGGCCCTAATGGCGCTGGCAAAACCACGACGATGCGGATGTTGTGTGGCCTGGCCCATCCTACGGCTGGCCACGCCACGATTGAAGGCGCAGATGTTTGGAAAGATCGGCATTTTGTGCGGATTAAGTTCGGGTATGTCCCGCAGCGCTTCAGTCTTTATCGCGATCTGACCGTTCTGGAGAATTTCCGCTTTTTCGGAGGCGCCTATGGCGTGCCCGGTGCGGAACTAGAGCCGCGAATCGAGCGACTGCTACGGGCGATCGATTTGCAGGAAAAGCGTAATACGCCCGCGCAAAGCTTATCTGGAGGGATGCGGCAGTTGCTGGCGATTGGATGCGCGCTGGTGCATAACCCATCGCTGCTGTTTTTTGACGAGCCGACCGCGGGCCTCGACCCCGTTCACCGGCAGCAAATCTGGAACTTGCTTTACGATCTGAGTAACGACGGAAAAACGATCTTTGTTACTACGCATTACATGGATGAGGTAGAGCGTTGCACGGAAGTGGGCTTTATCGAGAGTGGGCGGCTGCTGGCAAAAGCTTCACCGCGCGCTTTGAAATCGAGCTTTCGTACTCAACTGCTGGAGATCGATGTCGACCCACTGATGCCGGCGCTCGTTCGACTGCGGGACCTTCCCGAACTACTTGGCGTCTCACTCCGCAGCGGCAGTTTACGCCTGTACACGGCGGAACCCGAGCGATTGATGGCCAAATGGCGCGAACGTTGGCCATTCCCTGATCTTCACTTGTTAGGGGAACGCTGGGTAGAACCCGATATGGAGGATGTTTTCACCGCTTACTCGCAGGGCTATGACGGAATTTTGAAAAGATCGACTTCATGAAATGGTTATCATTCGAGGCGACTGCAAGTGTCGCTTACAAAGAATTTCTGCACATCTTGCGCGATCGGCGCGTGCTGCTGCTGGTGTTGACGCTGCCGCCTCTTTTCACGCTTCTTTTTGGCCATGCTTTTGAAACCAGCGAGTTAACTGGAATTAAGAGTCTGTTGATCGATAACGACAACACGCCGCGCTCGCAGGAATTCGTCGATATTATTTGGAAAAACAAGACGTTCGATTGGCAGCGCGGATCGCCAGATACGAAGAACCCATCCGATTTGCTGAGCCATGGAGTCCAGGCTTCGCTGGTCATTCCCGCGGGCTGGAATGAGAGTCTGGAGAACGGCGACCCGAAACCGTTGCTGCTTTATCTCGACAATGGCGACATCAACACGGCCTCAGCCGTGGAAGGCGGTGTCCGAGAGAGCCTTGGCGATTTTCAGTTGAAACAACGCGACCGGATGATTGAGACGCTGCCGGAAGAAGTCTTTGAACTGGGCAAGCAGCTTCCGGTGCAAATCCGCAAGCGTTTTGTCTCCATGATGGAAATGTGGTCGGTCGACCGCAAATTGCTGTACAATCCCAAGTCGCGCGTGATCGACTTCGTTGTGCCGGGCATTATCGGCCTGATCTTACAACTGCTGACCGTTACTCTGATGGCTTGCACGATCGCCCGAGAACGAGAGTCAGGCACGCTCTACCAGTTGATGGTGACGTCGCTCCGGCGTCGCGAAATCGTGATCGGCAAAATGTTGCCGTATCTTGTGGTGTCCATCTTTTTGGTCTTGGTGATCATGTTAGTGACCAGGTGGCATTTTGGTGTGGCCTTTTATCAACTGCCCGCTCTTGCCGTGGTTTGCCTGCTTTTCCTGCTGTGCTCGCTCGGGCTCGGCTTGTTGATCTCGGCGTTTTCCCGCACACAAACCCAGGCCATACAATTTTCCGTTTTTTTTCTGCTACCGGTGTTTGTGCTCTCAGGTGCGTTTGCGCCGCTGGAACAACTGCCCAAGGCGATTCAATATGTTTCCGAGCTTTTTCCGCTAACTCACTTTTGCCGCGCCTTTCGGCTGGTGAACATGTACCACGCTGGGCCACAATTTTACGCTGGCGACCTCGTAGTCTTGCTGGCGGGCGCGTTAATCACATTTCTCGGCGCAGCATTCCTTCTGAAACGCATTGAGCAGTAGGGCCATGAAAATGACCGAGCACGAATGACAAATGAGGAAGGAATGATAAACCCCCAAAGCTCTCATTATCGATCAAACAGACGCTATTTGTTCACTGCAACCAGCGTGCTTGCCTCGTTGATCTGTATTCAGGCGGCCAACGCCGTCAGCAGCGAACACGTGGACTCGACACCGCAGGAGGTGTTCGACTCGATGCGCGGCAGTTTCCAGCAGGCCAAGGCCAAGGGGGTTCACGCTCGTTATCAATGGGACTTGAGCGGACCACAAGGCGGGCAATGGTGGATCGACGTCGATGACGGGAAGTACAAAATGGGAAAAGGCAAAATCGACAATCCAAATGTGACGTTCGTGGCGAAGGACAAGGATTGGGTCGCCGTTTCCAACCATCAGATGGGTGGCACGTGGGCCTACCTCACTGGCCGGCTAAAAATTCGCGGCGACCAGGGACTGGCGAGAAAACTTGGCGAAATTTTCCCTTAGAATCTCAGTTCGGCGGCGATTCTGACGTAGGGAGCCGGATCAGTTTTTTTGGACTGGTGTGCACGGAAGAAATCGAAATTCCGTTCGACTGTGGCGCCGGCGCCAGCAATAAGCTTCAAGTGCTTGATGCCGGTATACCCGATCTGCACACCGACTCGATCCTCGCTGTACTGGACGACAGCGTTGTGCAGTTGCAATTTCCGCTCAGTGGTTAGCACGTCGTCGGTTCGAAAGCTTGTGTAATTGAGCTCGCCGAGGATGCGGAAATCCCAGTTATCATTGGGTTGATAAATCAGCGCCGGCTTGGGGAACACTGCCTGAAGTCGAAGCTTGTCGCTGAAGACCCAGATAATCCCGCCACCTGGCGCGACAACCGGGTCCTGATAAAGCGACCACCCCAAACCGACCACCGCAAAGATCTTATCTTTCTTCAGCGGAATGGTGGTGTACGCTTTGATAGGGATGTCGAACGCATCGCCGCTGACCTCGTCTTGGAAGTAAACGCCTGGATCAAGCTCGATGCTTACTCCCGGAAAGTCCTTCACGACGTATTCGAGCGCCAAGTGAGCGGAAGCGGCTTGCAAGTGATCGGGTAAGCCATTATCGCTGCCCCCGAAATCGTAGCGCTCGTATTCGACCCCGGCGCGGAAGTACCATTTGCCAGTGATCAGAAAGCGATGGTCATAGCTAAAATCGTTGTAGAGCGAATCACCATCACCGAGTTTGGATTCCTTGAAGTCGCTGCTGAAGGTGTAGGTCGTTTCGTAAGAAAAAAGATCGCGCGAATTTTCATCCGATGGTGTGGGGCCAGGTTGCGCCTCAAATGTCGCCGTACCCGCAATGGCGGAGGCGGCTGCACTGAGAAACAGACTGATGAAGAACACGCGTATGTTTTTCATAGGTTAAGGCGCGGACAACGTCGTATCGAATGAGCGCATCGAAGTTGGTGTATCGGATTAAAGTATTTTGGCAAGACGTAATTCGAAGAAAACCGTGATTAAGCGCTCGACATGACAATTGGGTGCAGCGTCACGCTGCTCGCCGAAATAGAGGCGGTTCACATCCGTTTTTTACCGGCAGTTGGATTTGAATGCAATTTACATGTTTCCCCGTTTGACGGGTATTAAATTGGCGTTAGGTGACGTAGGCGCATCTTCTCGCGCGCGCCCGAATTGGTCTCGAAGACGATGAAAGCGCCGGGCAAAATCCAGATAACCGTATGGTTGCTTGGCCTTGCTGGAGCTGCGCTCTTCACCTTCCTGCTTGTTCGCCAAGGTGCCTCGCAGGTTGGCGTCGCATTTGCCACCGCCGGCTGGGCCATTGCCGCAGTCGTGGCCTACCATTTCGCCGTCCCAGTGTTTCTCGACGCGGTTGCGTGGTGGGTTCTCTTTCCGAAAGCCGATCGTCTGCCGCTGCGAAAGCTGCTTTGGATGCGTTGGATCGGTGAGTCGGTCAGCACCCTCGTGCCCTCCGCTGCAGTTGGCGGAGACGTCGTGCGAGCGCGTTTGGCGGCGATCAATGGGGCGCCATTGCCAGTCGCGGCGGGAACCGTTCTGGTGGACCTTACGCTGGGAGTTTTCACGCAAGCCGGATTCACTGTGCTCGGGCTGGCGCTGTTGGTCGATGTAACCGGACAGAGGAATTTTGTTCGCCCAACCTTGGTCGGAACGCTTATCGGTGTTGTTGGTGTTGCGGGTTTCTATTTCGTGCAACGGCTGGGAATGTTCCGCTTTCTCGCTCTCATCGTCGCGCGCCTGGCGAATTCGCCGGAGTGGCAATCGCTAGTGCAGAGCGGCGAGACGCTCGACCGGACTGTTCGCACGCTGTACGCGCGGCGGCGTGCGGTCATGATGTGTTGTGTGTGGACGATTATTTCGCTGGCCGCTGGCTCCGGCGAAATTTGGATCGCACTTTACGCGCTCAATCTTCACGCGACGTTCGTTAACGCGCTCATCTTGCAAAGCATGGTATTGACGATTCGGTCGGCGGCTTTTGCGGTTCCCGGAGGTTTGGGCGTCCAGGAAGGCGGTTATCTTTTCGTCGGCAACCTTCTCGGCATCCCCGGGGATGCGGCCTTCGCCTTGTCGCTAATAGCAAGAGTACGCGAACTTGCCCTTGGCATTCCGGGGCTCATTTCCTGGCAACTGATTGAAGCGCGCCGGCTCTGGCGTGTTCGCTTGGCAGCAATGGTTCGATAGCGTCCCAGATTAGCGAGTGATCTCAAAGCAATTCATCATCTCTCTAGAGTGATTGTTTCACCGATGTTCATCACCCGCAGTTCGGCTTTTAGATTGCGCTGCTTCAGTTCGCGATCAAACACTTCGGGCGTGCCTGTCAGCACCGGAAACGTTCCGTAATGCATTGGAATTACCATCCGCGGATCGACCAGCTTCACAGCTTCTGCCGCGCGGGCCGGTCCCATGGTAAAATGGTCGCCAATGCAAACGAGCATGACGTCGATCTTGTTAAATCGCGACACCAGCGCCATGTCCGAAAATAAATCTGTATCGCCGGTGTGATAAATTGTCGGACCATCGCGCAACGCGATGAGCAATCCGGTCGGATTGCCGGCATAAACCGGGGGCGCATTTTCCTCCTTTTGAATCGACGAACCGTGCCACGCCGGGACGAATCTCACCGTCACTTCGCCATCGAGCAGCGAAAGTTCACCGCCGAGGTGTCCAGTCGTCTCGTTGCCGGCCTGCGCTTCCGGGTAACCGAGCACCGAAATCATCGCCGCGTTGAGATCGAAGTTCGAAACCAGCTTTGCGCCCGTGCGCTTTCCGATCTCGACTGCATTGCCGACGTGATCGGAATGCCCGTGCGTAAGCAAAATAAGATCGACATGGTCGAGCGCGGCAAGCTCCTCTTTGCCGCGCGCGAAAACCGGATTTGTTAGCCATGGATCGATCAATAGCTTGCCAGTCGCGGTAGTGATCTTAAAAGCCGATTGGCCGAACCAGGTCAAGTGCGTTTCCATGCGAATCACGAAACCGAAAAGTATTCATTCGGCAAGAGTAATGATCTCTGGCAAATGACGAATGCAAAATGACCTACGGACCCACGCTTGTTCGTATGAGCGATGAGGAGAGCATCGCGCGTTTACTTTCCAGGTTTGGGGAGACAGAACGCCGCGAAAAATCGCGGCGACTCAAAGAAACGGCAAAGGAACCACTTCTAACGGAATTGCGCCGAAAGGTTTCGGAGCAGACTCTCCTGTCGTGAACGCGTCCAGCCTGGTGCCGGCACTGTTGAAGCCGCGTTTCACATATCCGACGGCGATTTCTTTTCCGATTTTCTCGCTGCGCGTGGCGCTTGTGATCCAGCCAACTTCCTTCCCCGGTGCTGAAGGAGAGACAAGTTTCATACCTGGCTGAAGCGGGATATCGTCCACCGAAATCAACCCGCATAGTCGCTTGTTCGTCTGGCCGGACATCTTCATTCGCGAGATCACTTCCTGACCGATGTAACAACCCTTTTGGTAGTCGATCGCTCGCTGTTCCAGATTGGCTTCGATCGGGATGATCTCCTGTGTCAACTCGCGACCCCAGCGGGGAATTCCCTGCTCGATTCGCATAATGTTGGCAGCGTCAGAATCGCATAGTGTGAATTCCGACAATAATTGCTGCGAGACAGCGTCATGCTGCGCTGCATCGCTCCATATGTCCCATCCCGGTTCAGCAAAACGGCGCACGGAGACAATCCGGCCAGACTCCAGCGCGGGGGATTTTTGTGACAAAACGTGAAAAAGCGAGAATAGATCGGTGACGTCCTCAATCTGCACGTCATCGGCGATCACGTAGCGCTCCAGCCGGATCTTGAGCGTTTCTCGAAGATCGGTCGCCGCGTCGACCAAAAAGGATTCCCCCGACGCGGAAACATAAATGTGCGCATCTGTTTTGCCTTTCGCATTCAGAATGCAGGCTTCGATTGCGGATGTTTCACTCGCCTTGCGCAGATCGTTCGTGATTTGCCCGTTGAGGAACCGAAGCCGGTCCGCGCCGGTAATACGAAATTTTGCGCGCCCGGAAAGGTCGAGAAAGATTGCTTGCTCACTTTGAGAGGATCTGTTCGGCGTGTCCATAGCCTCGCTTCGCATTCTTAGAGCGCCTGTTGGCGCGACATGTTCGTAGAATCCGCCCCTTACCGATACCGAATCCCGCTAAGGGTGCCATCTTTTACATGACGCTCCCAAGGGGGCTTGCTCTATTCTCCCTACCAAAGCATGTCGTGCCTACGGCACCTGGCATCCCGCAAATCACGCTAGACGGGTGTTCGTTGTGCAGGCGGCGTCATTCTTTCCCGGATGATAGCCGACTTAGCAGTTGCTTGAAAAAACCGGGACGCAATCGTGTTGTTTCGTTACTGGCTCCGCTGCTTGCCACACTGATCAATGGCGCGGGCGACACCTCTGGACCCGCGTCTTGCTGGCTCTGGGTTTTCATTTCTGCTGAGCTCGCAATCGACTCGCCGGCGCCGGCTTGTTCTTCCTGCTCCTCCAGTTGCAACTCTTCACCGGCAACTGGCGCAGGCTCGTGCAAATATTTTCGCGCTATTACCGAATAATCGTCGTCTCCATGGCCCCAGTGCATTTGCTCGAGCAACTGATCGCGAGCTGCAGCGGTCACACCCAGATCGAGATAGTTCGACAGACCGATCTGATTAGCGATCTGCATATCTTTCAACATGTGTTTGACAGAAAAGTGAGGCTCAAAATCACGGCTAAGCATTTTAGGCAGTTTCGTCGCAAGAGTTGTGGAATTACTGGCGTTACTGCGCATTGCCTCGATGAACTTTTCCAACGGCAAACCCAAAGCTTGAATAAGCGCCAGCGCTTCCGCAGCGGCCTGGACGCTTGCGGCCGTGATCATGTTGGTTGCGACCTTGATGGCGCTCGCCTGGCCAATTGTCGGACCGATCTCGATGATCTCTTTGCTGCTGGCTTCGAGGATCGGACGCGCGTCGCGCAGGGCGACATCGTTTCCACACACATAATAAACGAGCTCACCCTTTTCGGCTGCCGTTTTACTCCCTGTAAATGGCGCCTCGACAAACCGCGCCTTGCGACGTTCGACAATCTCAGCGGCGGCGCGCATCGAATCCGGAGCAACCGTCGAATGCGCAAGGACGAGATGGCGCGGCGTAAGTTTTTCGCCTAGCTGCTGGGCGGTTTGCAGCAAAGCTTCATCATCGGAAACAAATATCTGGATATAATTACAAATCTCGGCTACTTCGCCGAGCGACCCGACAAAATTCGGAACGGAACGCGGCGACCGGTTCCAAACATAAACTGGAAACCCTTTCCGCCGCAGGTTCCCAGCCACGCCGCGACCGATAATCCCAAGCCCGATTACACCGATGTTTTTGCGCGTTGCATGGGACATAGGCTTCAGCGCTCCATTGAGGCAGCCGCTCACAATCAAACTGCCGGGAAAACTGACGTGAGGCAATGCAGAAATTGGCCAGGTCCACGTAACTCCTGATTCGTTGCCCGCCTCAGCCCCGGTTAATCGGGCCTGATTCAACAGTTCAACGATTTAACGTTTGAGCACGACTTCAGACAGATAATACAATGCGACTGATCCAACGATCTGGAGACTCTGCGCGCTAATTTTATCAATTGTGTCCCCGGCCGTGTGCCACCAGGGATAATCAAAATCAATGACGTCGATTATCGGAATGCCGATAGCGTTTAGCGGTGAGTGGTCGTCGATCATCTCCCGGTCAAGGTAGGTGAAATAACTTCGCAACTTGAGCGCTTCGGCTGCCGCGAAAATATCTCGCGCCATTTCGGAAGGCGAATCTGCGGGAAGCGTGATGTCGAGCGAGCGATCGCCAACCATGTCGAACAGGATCCCGCCGCGGAATCGCCTGTCGCCTCCAAGGTGCTTGGCAAAATAGCGGCTTCCGTACAATCCATCCGTCTCGGAAAAATGATCGTACGCTTCTTCGCCATCAAAAAACACCAGCTCGACTTTCGCAGCCAAATTCGGATGCTGCCCGACTACTCGCGCTAATTCCAAAAGGAGTCCTGTGCTTGAGCCACCATCGTTAGCTCCGACGAATTTTATGGCGTCGAATGTTTTCGTATCGTAATGCGAGCACAACAAAAACAAAGGCGCCGCGTTCCCTTGGCCGGGAAATTGGGCAATCAAATTCACGAACTGGACCTTGCCCCGCGGAGTGTCGTCGGTGAACGCCTGCCGTGTTACCTGCCAGCCGGAGCGGCGGAGCTGCTCCTCGATATAACGCCTCGATTTCTCGATGGCCTCAGATCCAGAGGGGCGTGGCCCGAGGTCGACCAATCGTTGAACATGCGCGAAAGCTTTCTCACCCGAAAGTTCTTCCCAGATTTTTGTTTGCGCTGCAGGTGACGTATCCGCAGAAACCATCTGAATGCAGACAATCAGGGGTAGTGCAGTAAGGGAGTAACGAAGTGTTGTTTGGCGCGAATGCATACCTCCCATCACCCCAACGCTCCACTACTCCGGCTCTGGCAGCCCCAGAGCAGTTACAATCCGCTGAAGATCGTCGTTCCCGTAGTACTCGATTTCAATCCGGCCTCGTTTGTCTCCATGATGGATGGTGACATGTGTAGCGAGGTGTTCTTGCAGGCGGTTCTGTAAATCTTCCACTGCCGTTGGCGTGACACTCAGCTCAGCCCCAGCGCGTCGAGACTTTCGTCGTGAACGGCCGATTCCAAGCAGGCGAGCAACCAGCCGTTCTGTGCCACGCACGGTGGCATTGCGACGCAAAACAGTTTCCGCAGCCAGGAGCTGTTCCTCAGGCGCTTTTAACGACAACAACACCTTTGCGTGACCCACAGAAAGCAAATCCTGGGCGAGCCAGACTTGCACCTGCTGGTGAAGATCCAAAAGCCGCAGCGCGTTGGCGACCGCCGCCCGGCTCCGTCCTACTTTGAGCGCAATGTCTTCCTGCCGAATTCCAAATTCATTCGCTAACCTTGCGTAGCCCTGGGCCTCTTCGATTGGATTCAGATCAGCGCGTTGCAGGTTTTCGATCAACGATAATTCGAGGACTTCCAGGTCGTTTGCGCTTCGAATTATGGCGGGAACCTCGGTAAGACCGATCTCCTGAGCCGCACGCCAGCGACGCTCGCCAGCGATCAATTCAAATCGAGCGCCCGCCTCGCGGACAATCAGCGGTTGAATGATGCCATGTTGCCGAATCGAATCGATTAGTTCCTGCAGTGCTTCGCGCGCGAAATCTTTGCGTGGCTGCAGCGCACTTGGGACGATGTTTGCCAGATTGATCTGGTGCACGCGCTGGCCCGACTCGCCAGTGTCTGCGCGCGTCGCCGCCGACGGAGTGCCAATCAGTGCACCAAGCCCCTTGCCGAGACCAGACCGTGCCATGCGGCTGAGGCTACGGGAACAGTTTCATCAACGCAAACAGCAATCGGCAATTCGCGCAGCGAGCTGAATGTCAGCGGGGGCTTGGCTGACTCGGCAGCCAACCTGCCAGCCTGCGCGGGACGGATTCGCGGTGGCGAACCTGGCGAATTGCCGCGGGGCTAGCAGGCCGCCCGCCGAGTCAGGCTTGGAGCCTGAGATTCGATGGTTCCGCTCCCCCTCTCCGAAAAAGTTTTTAAAAAAAGTATTGACATCGAAAACCGGAATTTGGTATCACGCGCCCCTGGCTCCGAAACAGACCAAAGGATTTTACCCGGTAGGTTCTTTATCTGTCAGGATCCTGATAATCACAAAAAAACAAACGAAACAACCGGGAGAGAAAGAACACACACATCCATGTACTCACTCAATCAACTCAAAACGTTAGTTTCATGCGGACGAGATCCGGCTCGCTCGCTGCCGTTCCGGCGCGGGTTCCTTCTCATCCCGCTTATTTTGGTAGGCTTTGCGTTTTCACCGCAAACGCGAGCAGCCTGTGACTCGCCAGATCCGGGCTGTCCGGGAGGCAACCTGGCCGAGGGGTA